>Ga0256914_1000150_pt1 | contig 66715 bp, 55 predicted proteins | sample HulkmetaG_FD_191571 | JGI IMG/M metagenome (GOLD analysis project Ga0256914, IMG submission 191571) | Hydrothermal chimney microbial communities from Main Endeavour vent field at the Juan de Fuca Ridge, Pacific Ocean - Hulk | ecosystem: Environmental > Aquatic > Marine > Hydrothermal vents ...
TGGGGACAACGTGGAGCTTGAGGTGCAGTTGATCAAGCCGGTGGCGATGGAAGAGGGTTTGAGGTTTGCGATCAGAGAAGGTGGACGGACGGTAGGTGCCGGTGTCGTCACCAAGATTCTGGAATAGGTGAGGAGAGATGGCCAAATCGGACGTCAGAATCATCATCCATCTACAATGTACGGAGTGTAAGCGGCGTAATTACACCACCACTAAAAACCGTCGGAATACGCCGGATAGGCTAGAGTTGAAAAAATACTGTCCTTGGGATAGAAAACATACGGTTCACCGAGAGGTAAAGGGTAAATAACGCAGGCCAGTAGCTCGAATTGGTAGAGCACCGGACTCCAAATCCGGGGGTTGGGGGTTCGAGTCCCTCCTGGCCTGCCATTTTTTGTGTTTGAAGGGGCAAAGATGGCCAAAAGGAAGACTCGGCGCAAGAGGGCAACGGTCTCCGAGGCGGAGCCGACTTCTGGAAAGATCCTCCCGCTTCAACGGGAACTTGGTCCCCTCGAGCGGGCCAAGCAGTTTCTCTACGAGGTCAAGATAGAATTTAAAAAGATCACCTGGCCCACCAGGAAGGAAACTGTAGGCACTACGGTAGCGGTCATAAGTTTTACTTTGTTTGTTTCTTTTTATTTAGGGTTGGTTGACGCTATCCTCTCCAAAATCGTTCAGTGGTTGGTTTACTAAGATGGCACAGCAGTGGTTTGTTGTTCACGTTTACGCGGGTTTTGAGAAAGAGGTCAAGGATAAACTTGAGAAGGCCATAGAGGAGGCGGGTTTAAAGGATAAGGTCTCCGAGGTCGTAGCCCCGCCTGAGAAAGTCATCGAGGTCATTGGTCTCCCTTCGGGGCCGGTGGTACGTCGTTTTTATCCCGGGTATGTACTGGTTCGGATGGAGCCAGCGGAGGAGGTTCTGCGAGTAATCAAGGCCGTAGAGCGGGTAGTAGGTTTTATGGGAGGAGAAAAGCCTCTCCCGCTGCGAGAGGAAGAAGCCTCGAAGATTCTCGAGCGTCTTCGGCAGGCAGAGATCAAGCCCAAACCGCGTTATCAGTTTGAGCCCGGAGATCGGGTGCGGGTGGTTCAAGGCCCCTTTGCCAATTTCCACGGTGTGGTAGAAGAGGTAAAACCCGAAAAGGGCAAGGTTCGGGTTTTGGTCAGCATTTTTGGGCGGGAGACACCGGTTGAGTTAGAGTTCGCCCACGTGCAGAAAATCTAGTCTTTTTGGGGTGAGAGAAGATGGCTAAGAAGGTAATAGCGGTCATTAAACTCCAGCTTCCTGCAGGTCAGGCCAATCCTTCACCGCCGGTGGGACCGGCCCTTGGTCAACACGGTGTAAACATTATGGAATTCTGTAAGGCTTTCAACGCCAAGACCAAGGGTCAGGAGGGAATGATTATCCCGGCGGTGATCACGGTCTATGCTGATCGGTCGTTCACCTTTATTCTCAAAACCCCTCCGGCTTCGGTACTTTTGAAGAAGGCCGCCGGGGTGGAAAAAGGGGCGTCGAATCCAAAGAAAGAAATCGTAGGCCGGGTGACCAGGAAGCAGGTGGAGGAGATCGCCAAGATCAAGATGCCGGATCTCCAAGCGGCTGATCTTGAAGCGGCCATGCGGATGATAGAGGGTACAGCCCGAAGCATGGGGATCGAAATCGTTGAGGGGTAAGGAGCCATGGCAAAGAAGGGCAAGAAATACGAAGCAGCTAGGGCCAAAGTTGATCGCACCAAGCGTTACACCTTTGAAGAAGCGGTCAAGCTGGCTTTGGATACCTCCTACGCCAAGTTCGATGAAAGTGTGGACGTGGCCGTAGTTTTGGGAGTAGATCCGCGGCATGCCGACCAAATGGTACGGGGTTCGGTGGTTCTCCCCCACGGTACGGGGAAGTCTCCCAGGGTGGTGGTCTTTGCCAAGGGAGACAAGGCCAAGGAGGCTGAAGCTGCCGGGGCGGACTACGTAGGAGCAGAAGATTTAATCAAGAAGATTCAGGAAGGCTGGCTTGACTTCGACAAGGCCGTGGCCACTCCCGATATGATGCCGCTGGTCGGTCGTATCGGTAAAATTTTAGGCCCACGAGGTCTTATGCCCAGTGCCAAAACAGGCACGGTGACCTGGGATGTAGCCAAGGCCGTGCAAGATATCAAGTCCGGAAAGATAGACTTCAAAGTGGATCGGGCTGGAGTGGTACACGCGCCGGTGGGGCGAGTGTCTTTTGGTCCGGAGAAGTTACTAGAGAATTTGGCCGCTTTCTTTGATGCTATTTTGCGGGCCAAACCTTCGGCGGCCAAGGGACAATATATAAAAAGCGTTACGCTTTCGACCACCATGGGGCCGGGCATAAAGGTGGATCCTGCAGATGTCCGGAACCTGATAGAGAAATATCTTAAAGAGTAAATGATTCCCGGTTTGGGGTCCCCCGGGGGTCATCGCCGGCACTGGAGATGGACGGTGTCGGGATGTCAAAGACAGTAGGTACACCCAGGGTGTTTAATCGGAAGTGATTTCCGGCCTACCGAGACCATGGGTGACCTCTGCCTTTGACGAAAAGTCAAAGGGAAAGGGGGGAAGAGATTGCTTACACGGAAACAGAAAGAAGAAATAGTCCAGAAGCTCAGGGCCGAATTTGAAGAGGTGCCCGCGGTTTTCGTGACCACCTTCAAGGGGATGACGGCAGAGGAAAGTAACGAGCTGCGCCGTCGTTTGCGAGAGAAGGGGGCCCGGTATCAGGTGGTCAAAAATACTCTCCTGAGGCTGGCGAGCAGTGGGACCCCTGCCGAGCCACTTCAGGAGTTCATTGAAGGGCCCACGGGGGTAGCTCTTTGCTATGAAGATCCTGTAGAGATTGCCAAGGTTCTGGTGGAGTTTGCCAAAGAGCACGAATCCCTGATCAATCGAGGGGGAGTGCTGGGAGGCAAACCTGTTCCGGCGGCCTCATTGGAGGCGCTGGCCAAGCTTCCACCAAGAGAGGTGCTTCTGGCCCAGCTCTTGGGTCTCTTGCAAGCACCAATGGCTCAATTCGTACAGCTCTTGGCGGCTGTGCCGCGTAATTTCCTTTACGCTCTCAACGCTATCAAAGAAAAAAAGGCCGAAGCGGCCTAAATTTTGGTTAAGGAGGCAGAATCATGGCGGTGACCAAAGAGGAAGTAATCGAATTTATTAGCAACATGACAGTGCTCGAGCTTTCGGAGTTCATCAAAGAACTTGAGGAAAAGTTTGGGGTTTCAGCAGCGGCCCCGGTGGCGGCGGTAGCTGCGGCGGCTCCGGGGGCGGCGGCTGAGGCAGCCCCGGCGGAAGAGAAGACCGAATTTGACGTGATCCTGACAGGTGTTTCCGGTAACAAGATTCAGGTAATCAAAGAGGTGCGGGCCATCACGGGCCTGGGTCTCAAAGAGGCTAAAGAACTGGTAGAAAGTGCTCCCAAGCCCATCAAAGAGGGTGTTTCTAAAGAGGAGGCTGAAGAACTCAAGAAACGTCTTGAAGAGGCCGGCGCTACGGTTGAAGTCAAGTAAAAAGCGGGTTTTTATATAGTTAAGAAGAGGGCCTTCCTTAAAAGAGGAGGAAGGGCCCTCTTGTGCTTTATATTTTCTGGAAATCCCAAATAGGAGGCGAGAAGTTTATGTCAGAGCTGACCATTATCCCCGGGCGTGTCCGCCGGAATTTCGGACGAGTAAAACCGTTGATAGAGGTTCCCTATCTCATTGCCATTCAGAAAGAATCTTATCAACGCTTCCTTCAAGCCAATGTTGCACCCGAAGCCCGGGAAGAGATAGGGATTCAGGGGGCGCTCAAGAGTGTTTTCCCCATCACCGATTACACGGGGACGTGTGAGCTCGAATTCGTAGATTACACCATTTTGCCTCCAAAATATACGCCAGAGGAATGTCGGGAAAAGGGGCTTACCTATGAAGCCCCTATGCGTTTGCGGGTGAGACTCCTTACCTACGACATCGACCCTGACACGGGTGACAAGAGCATCCGTGATATCAAAGAACAGGAGATTTACTTCGGGACCGTTCCTTTGATGACAGAAGACGGCACCTTCATCATCAACGGGACGGAACGGGTGGTGGTGAATCAGCTTCAGCGTTCACCTGGTATTTTCTTTGATCATGACAAGGGTAAGACCCACGCCAGCGGTAAAATTCTTTATTCCGCCCGCATTATTCCGGTACGCGGTTCCTGGCTCGATTTCGAATTCGACCACCGGGACTATCTTCACGTGCGGATTGATCGCCGCCGTCGCTTCCCGGTAACTACCTTTCTTAAGGCGATGGGGCTTTCCACCGAAGAGATCCTCACCTATTTCTATCCGGTAGAAAAGTACCTCATTGCTCCCAATCGGGTGGAGAAGGTGATCAATCCTGATACCATCTTGGGGCAGAAGGCTCCTCTTGACATCCATCATCCTGAGAGCGGGGAGGTGATTGTCAAGAAGGGGCGGAAGATCACGCGAGCCTCTCTCAAACGCCTCCAAGAGGCTGGTGTGACTTCTATTCCTGTTCCCGAAGAGGAGTTTTATGGCAAGGTAGTGGCCCGGGACGTGATTGATCCGGAGACCGGCGAGGTGATCGTGGCCTGTAACGAGGTGATCTCAAAGGAAGTGCTGGAGAAGCTACGAGCTGCTGGTATTTCTGAAGTGGAATGTCTTTTCATGGACATTCAACGTTTTACACCTTCCTTACGCAACACCCTTCTCATTGATAAGGCCAAGACCCAAGAGGAGGCCCTTATCGAGATCTATCGTCGTCTGAGACCTTCAAGCCCTCCCACTTTGGAGGTGGCCAAGGCTTACTTCCACTCCCTCTTTTTCGACGAGAGCACTTACGATCTCTCCGAGGTTGGACGCTATAAAATGAACAAACGTTTGGGTCTCGATATTCCCATGAACGTACGGGTCCTCACCAAGGAAGACATCTTGGCCACCCTCAAACATCTCATCGAGCTCAAAGAGACTCAGGGTCCGGCGGATGACATAGATCATCTTGGCAATCGGCGTGTGCGTTCTGTGGGAGAGCTGGTGGAAAACCAGTATCGCGTGGGCCTGGTACGTATGGAACGCGCCATACGGGAGAGGATGACGCTTCAGGATGTCGAGGCCTTAATGCCCAACGATCTGGTCAATCCCAAACCTGTCAGTTCGGCCCTGAGAGAATTCTTTGGTCAAGGTCAGCTTTCGCAATTCATGGATCAGACGAACCCTCTGTCCATGATGACCCACAAGCGGCGTTTGTCTGCGCTTGGTCCTGGAGGGCTTACCAGAGAGCGGGCAGGTTTTGAGGTGCGTGACGTCCATCAGACCCACTACGGGCGGATCTGCCCCATTGAGACTCCAGAAGGGCCCAATATCGGTCTTATCGTGTCCTTGGCCACTTACGCCCGGGTCAACCGTTATGGTTTCATTGAAACTCCTTACCGACGGGTGGTAGATAGCAAAATTACCGATGAGCTGGTCTACATGAGTGCCCTGGACGAAGGGGAACACGTAATTGCGCAGGCCACCATCGAGATAGACAGAGAAGGTCGTATCATCCAAGAGATGGTTCCGGCCCGAAAGGCTGGTGAGTTTATCATGGCCCGCCGGGAGGACGTGGATTTCATTGATTTGGTCCCGGCCCAAGTGGTGAGCGTTTCCTCTTCGCTCATCCCCTTTCTGGAGCACGACGACGCCAACCGGGCCCTTATGGGATCTAACATGCAACGGCAGGCGGTACCTCTGGTGCGGACCGAGGCTCCCCTAGTGGGTACCGGCATGGAAAGGGTGGTGGCCCGGGATTCAGGGCTCACCATCATCGCCCGGGGAGACGGGGTGGTGGAAGACCTTGACGCCACACGTTTGGTGGTGCGTTACGAAGGCGGTAACGGAAATGGAGTGCCAGAGGTCGAGATTTACAAACTTATCAAGTGGCGGAAGTCCAACCAGAACACCACCTTTACCCAAAAACCGGTGGTGAAGGTAGGGGAACGAGTGCGCAAGGGCCAAGTCTTGGCAGATGGTCCTTCTTCCAGCCAGGGAGAGATCGCCCTCGGCCGCAACGTGTTGGTAGCCTTCATGCCCTGGCGTGGTTACAACTTCGAAGACTCCATCGTGATATCGGAACGTCTGGTGCGAGACGATGTCTTCACTTCCATCCACATCGAAGAGTTCGAATGTGTGGCCCGCGAAACCAAGCTTGGCAAGGAAGAGATCACCAGAGACATTCCCAACGTGGGAGAAGAGGCCCTGGAGAACCTGGATGAAGCTGGAATCGTAAAAATCGGGGCCTATGTCAAGCCTGGAGACATCCTGGTAGGCAAAGTCACGCCGAAGGGTGAGACCCAGCTTTCACCAGAAGAGAAGCTCCTGAGGGCCATTTTTGGAGAGAAGGCCAGTGATGTAAAAGATACCTCATTGCGGGTACCACCCGGAATTGAAGGCATTGTAATCGACGCCAAGGTCTTCACCCGCAAAGGAGTAGAAAAGGACAGCCGGGCCAAAGAGATCGAGGAGCGGGAGATCGCCAAGCTTCTAAAGGACCAGGAAGATTATCTCGAGGTGGTTCGTCGCAGTACTCTAAAACGTTTGGAGCAGTACCTTACGGGAAAGACCGCAGCAGCTACCATCAAAGATAGCCGGGGAGATGTAATCATCGAGAAAGGGGAACCCATTACCGGTGAGGTCTTGAAAAGGATTCCCCTCCATCGGGTCCGGGAATTGATTTCCGGAGAGGGCAAGCGCAAGGATCCGGTGGTGGAGGACATCCTGCGCACCTACGAGGTGAAGGTAGAAGAGATACGGCGGTTGTTTGAGGAACGAATCAATCGCCTCAAGAAGGGCGATGAGCTTCCGCCAGGGGTCCTGAAAGTGGTGAAGGTTTACGTGGCGATGAAGCGTAAGCTCCAGCCCGGAGACAAGATGGCCGGTCGTCACGGCAACAAGGGGGTGGTTTCCAAAGTGGTTCCCATTGAAGATATGCCCTATCTTCCTGATGGGACCCCGGTAGATATGGTTCTCTCACCCCTGGGAGTGCCTTCCCGTATGAACATCGGGCAGATCCTGGAAACCCATCTTGGTTGGGCCTGTAAAGAAGTTGGACGAAAAGTGGCAGAGTTGGCCAGAGCCTATCAGGTGGAAGCGGTAAAGCAGATGCTGGCCGAGCTCTTCGCCCCCGAAGAATTAGAAGCGTTCTTGAAAGACAAGACCGACGAAGAGATTCTGGAGTTTGCTGCTGCTTTTGAAGACGGCATTCCTGTGGCCAGTCCGGTCTTCGACGGAGCCAAGGAACCCGAGATCAAGAAGTGGTTGAAGATGGCAGGTCTTTCCGAAACTGGCCAGACGGTTCTTTACGATGGAATGACAGGGGAACCCTTCCGGGAACCGGTAACCGTGGGTTACATGTATATGCTCAAGTTGCATCACCTGGTGGATGACAAGATCCATGCTCGTTCCACCGGCCCCTATTCCCTCATCACGCAGCAACCACTGGGTGGTAAGGCCCAGTTTGGTGGTCAGCGTCTGGGTGAGATGGAAGTCTGGGCCATGGAGGCTTACGGGGCAGCTTATGCCCTTCAGGAATTCCTCACGGTCAAAAGTGACGATGTTACGGGTCGGACCCGGATGTACGAACGGATCGTCAAGGGTAACAACTTTTTGGAAGCTGGGTTGCCCGAGAGTTTCCGGGTCTTGGTCAAAGAGCTCCAGGGGCTTTGTCTCGATGTGGAGCTCATTGAGGAAGAATAGATCGCGGTTGAGCGATTTTTTGACATAAAAAATTCACCAAAGGGGTGAAAAGATGGAAGATCTTCTCTCTTATTTTACCAAGCCCAAGGATCCGATGAGCATCAAGGCCGTGCGGCTTGGTTTGGCCTCTCCGGAAAAGATTCGGGAATGGAGTCACGGGGAGGTCAAAAAACCGGAAACCATCAACTATCGGACTCTCAAGCCCGAAAGAGACGGGCTTTTCTGTGCCAAGATCTTTGGTCCGGTGAAGGACTACGAGTGCTTGTGTGGCAAGTACAAGCGCATGAAACACCGGGGCGTGATCTGTGAAAAATGCGGCGTGGAAGTCATCCAGAGCAAGGTGCGTCGGGAGCGAATGGGGCACATCGAGCTAGCGGCCCCAGTGGCTCACATTTGGTATCTGCGAAGCATTCCGAGCAAGATCGGGGCCCTTTTGGACATTACCCTCAAAGAGCTTGAAAGGGTCCTTTATTTCGAAAACTTCATCGTCATCGAAAGCGAGGTGCCTGAACTCCCCGTGGGGAAGGTACTCACTGAAGAGCAGTATCAAAATGCTCTTCAGACCTACGGGCCGCGTTTCAAGATTGGCATCGGAGCCGAGGCCATCAAGCATCTCCTTCAAAACCTTGATTTGCACAAGCTCTCACAGGAACTGCGAGAGGAAATGGCTAAGACCCGGAGCGAGGCCAAACGCAAGAAGCTTGGTAAGCGGTTACGTATCGTGGAGGCCCTGCGGGATTCTGGGAATCGGCCCGAGTGGATGATCCTTGAGGTCATCCCGGTTATTCCTCCGGATTTGCGTCCGTTGGTACCTTTGGAAGGGGGGCGCTTTGCTACCTCGGATCTAAACGATCTCTATCGACGGGTAATCAATCGCAACAATCGTCTCAAGAGGCTCATCGACCTTGAGGCCCCGGACATTATCATTCGCAACGAGATGCGCATGCTCCAAGAGGCGGTGGATACCCTGTTTGATAACGGTCGAAGGGGACGTCCGGTGACCGGGCCCAACCGGCGGCCTCTCAAGAGTCTTTCTGACATGCTCAAGGGTAAACAGGGGCGTTTTCGCCAAAACCTTCTGGGGAAACGGGTAGATTACTCGGGTCGTTCGGTAATCGTGGTGGGGCCAGAATTACGGATGCACCAGTGCGGTCTACCCAAAAAGATGGCCATCGAGCTCTTCAAGCCTTTTATCTATCACTGGCTTGAGAAAAATGGCCACGTGACCACCATCAAGAGTGCCAAGAAGATGGTGGAACGGGAGGATCCTCTGGTATGGGACGCCTTGGAAGAAATCGTCAAGGAACATCCCATCATGCTCAACCGGGCTCCTACCCTCCATCGCTTGGGAATTCAAGCCTTTGAGCCCATTCTTATCGACTCGAAGGCCATCCAGCTTCACCCTCTGGTTTGCGTGGCCTACAACGCGGACTTCGACGGTGACCAGATGGCGGTACACGTACCCCTTTCCGTGGAGGCACAGACCGAGTGTCGGGTGCTGCTCCTCTCCACCAACAACATCTTGTTACCGGCTAACGGTATCCCGGTAGTCTATCCCACGCAGGACATGGTCTTAGGGCTCTTCTACATCACGCAGGAAAGGCCCTTTGCCAAAGGAGAAGGAAAGGTCTTCTCCAGTCGAGAAGAGGCTATCTTGGCTTACGAAGAAGGAGTGGTGGACCTCCAGGCCAAGGTTAAAGTGCGCATGAACGGCAGGCTGGTGGAGACGACCATTGGACGGGTGATTTTTTCGACCATTGTGCCAGAAGAGATCAAGTTTGAAGAATATAACAAGCCTTTGGCCAAGAAGGCCCTCCAGCAACTAATTGATCTTTCCTATCGTCGAGCCGGCCCAAAGAAGACCGTCATCTTTGCGGACAAGATGAAAGACATGGGTTACGCCTTTGCCACCAGAGCGGCGCTTTCCATCTGTGTGGACAACCTTCGTATCCCCTCCAAGAAGAAAGAGCTCCTTGAGGAAGCCGAGCGCAAGGTACGGGAGATCTGGGAACAATACCACGAAGGTCTTATCACCGACGGTGAGCGTTACAACAAAGTGGTAGACGTTTGGGCCTCGGTGACCGAGAAGGTGACCGAAGAAATGATTAAAGAGATGGAAACCAAAGAATACGTTGGCCCTGACGGCAAAAAGGTCGTTGGGCCAAGTGGTAACCCGGTTTACATCATGGCTTATTCTGGGGCCCGTGGTTCGAAGGACCAGATCCGCCAGCTGGCTGGTATGCGAGGCCTCATGGCCAAACCCACCGGGGAGATCATCGAGACCCCGATCAAGAGCAACTTCCGCGAAGGTCTATCGGTACTCGAGTACTTTATTTCCACCCACGGTGCGCGTAAGGGGCTGGCTGATACCGCTTTGAAAACCGCCAACGCGGGTTATCTCACCCGTCGTTTAGTAGACGTGGCTCAAGACTGTACTATCACCGAAGAAGATTGTCAGACCATCGACGGTATAGAGGTGGGCCATCTCATCGAAGGTGGTGAGATTATTGAACCGGTTTGGGATCGGGTGCTTGGCCGGGTGGCTTTGGAAGACGTGGTCGATCCGGTAACGGGAGAGGTCCTGGTCCGGGCTAACGATGAAATCGACGAAGAAGCCGTGGTCCGGATGCGGGAAGCCGGGATTGAAAAGGTGACCATTCGGTCTGTCCTCACCTGTCAGAGTCCTTATGGCGTATGTGCCAAGTGTTACGGCCGAGACCTGGCTACCGGACGGATGGTGGAGATCGGGGAGGCTGTTGGTGTAATCGCTGCTCAGTCCATTGGTGAACCTGGTACCCAGCTTACCATGCGCACCTTCCACATTGGAGGAACGGCCAGCCGGGCGGCGGAACAGAGTGAACACCGGGCTCAGAGTCAGGGGGTGGTTAAGTTCGTCAACCTCCGCACCGTCCGAACGGATGAAGGTTACCTGGTGGCCATGAACCGACAGGGTGAGATTGCCATCATTACCCCAGACGGCCGTGAAAAGGAGCGGTATCCAGTAGTCTATGGGGCACGTATCCGGGTGGAAGAAGGTCAAAAGGTGAATCCAGGTGACCTCCTCGTGGAATGGGATCCCTTTACCACGCCTATCATCACCGAGGTTTCGGGGCGGGTGAAATTCGGAGACATCATCGAAGGTGTTACGGTGGACGAAAAGACCGATCCTATTACCGGCAAGGTCTCCATTATTGTGCGTGAGTACAAGCACACGGATTATCGTCCGCGGATCTCCATCAAGGACGAAAGGGGGCGTACTATCAAGATCCCGGGTAAGGGTTACGCCCGTTATCTCCTGCCAGTTGGGGCCATCATCACCGTGCAGGAAGGTGATGAAGTGAAGGCCGGTGACATTATTGCCAAAATCCCGCGGGAGACCACCAAGACCAAGGACATCACTGGTGGTTTGCCGCGTGTGGCCGAGCTCTTTGAGGCTAGAAAGCCCAAAGAATACGCCATCATTAGTGAGATCGACGGAGTGGTCCACTTTGACAAAGAGATAAAAGGCAAACGTAAGATCATCATCCAGCCCGAAGTGGGTGAGCCCAAGGAATATCTCATTCCCAAAGGCAAGCACATCGCGGTGCACGAGGGTGATTTTGTCCGCGCAGGTGAGCCCCTGATTGAGGGTTCGCCCAATCCGCATGACATCCTGAGAGTACGCGGCGTAAAGGGACTAGCTCGTTTTCTGGTGGAAGAAATTCAAGAGGTTTACCGGCTCCAAGGGGTGCGGATTAACGACAAACACTTCGAGGTCATCGTGCGCCAGATGCTCAAGAAGGTCAAGATTCGCGAGGTGGGTGACACCAACTTCATGATCGGCGAGCTGGTAGACAAGACGCGATTCCAGGAGGAAAACGAACGAGTCCTGGCCCAAGGAGGCCGTCCGGCGGTGGCAGAGCCTTTAATCTTGGGGATCACCAAGGCCTCGCTCTCCGTAGAGAGTTTCTTGGCGGCGGCTTCCTTCCAGGAAACCACCAAGGTCCTCACCGAGGCCTCACTGGCTGGTAAGGTGGATCACCTGCGTGGCTTAAAGGAAAACATCATTATCGGGCGCCTCATCCCTGCTGGGACCGGACGAGTCTACTACGATCTGAAAGAGGAGAAGAAACAGGCGCAACTTGAGGCAGCTTAAGTGAAGGGGCCGGGAACCCCCGGCCCTTTCTTTTCCATCAGCTACTTCTTATTTCCTGGAAAAGGTATCACCTGGGCGGTTTTTTGTGAGGAGGGAGATAAGCCTTCGGGGGTTTTTGGGGTTCCTTTTTCAAGACCCTGGAGGATTTCTTTTAAGGTGTTAACGGCCTCCAGAAAACCTCCTTCACCGTAGACCATCTCCATGAGCATATCGTTCAGACGCAAACAGGCTCCCAAAGGGGTCTTGGCCCGTTTTCTTTCCATATCAATGCGCCATTGGAAACGTCTGAGACGGTCTTGATTTTCACTTCGGGCCTTGGAGATAGTTTCTTCAATAAGGGCCTGACGTCGGGCTTCAAAGGCTTCCGGGTCGGTTTGGGCCAGTCTGGAAAGTTCTTCAAACCATTGTTCAAAGCTTCCAGTGTCCATGGGGACCTCCCTCAGAAGGGTTTGATTTTGCGCTCCTGGGGGACTTCCTTCTTCATAGGGACGAGGTTTTCACCGTAAAGTACGGTCTTGAGCCAACGGAACCCAAACTGAAGCAGGGCCAGATCATCTTCTTTGATGCGTTCCAAGGTCTCGGAATCTACTTCATAGATTTGGAGGAACCGGCTCTCGAAAATGAAACTGCGAAAACGTTCAGGATTGGTGCTTACCATGAAGAAGAGTTCAAGACTTTTGCGAGGCACTTCTATGGGCCCCAAAGATTCCTTTTTCATGATGATTTCCGCCCATTCGAGCACTGGTTCTTCGAATTCGGGTATCCCTTGTGACCGGCGATATTCTTCCACGGTGATCTCTGGCCCCGTGTCAAGTCCCTGACAGAAACCTTCTTTGACGAGATAATAAAAATCTTCGTTGCGCCCCTCGTCCCGATTGCGAAAGATGCCTAGTCCCAAAGGGTAGTACCGACAGGCCAACGGGCGATCTTCATAGACCGTGCAACCCTTTTCCGTAACAAAGGGACAGGTCTTGTATTCGTCGTCTCGCATTTTGAGACGGGCCACGGGTAGTTTGGACTTGGGCAGGATGAAAGGTTCCGTATATTGGATGAGGAACTGGTCTGTGGTCATCTTGAAGCGGTTCCTCAAGCGCAGGATGTCGTATGGAGTCAAGGGGAGGTAGAGATCAGAACAACAGAGCTTGAAACAAGGAACCCCCGGCCCACACTGAAAGACGAATTTGGTGTGAGGTTCCAGTTTGATGGGGACAATGATCCGATCTGTGCCGCGCAGTTCGGTAATGGCTTCACCCATGGCCAACCCCTTATGGGAAGATTTCTTCCATACTATTCCAATTTAGAGGTCAGGGCAAACGGCTTTAGGTCTTCTTTTTTCGCAATCGGGCGCCAAAGAAGCCGTCAAGTCCGTGACGATGAGGATAGGTCCGCATAAATCCGTCTTCTGCCACGAGTTCGTGAGCTTCGGCTGGCAGGGCCAAGCGAGCGTCTTCGACTTCGAATTCAGGATGTCTTTCAAGAAAGGCCCTGATGACTTCCTCGTTTTCTTCGGGTTCCAGGCTACAAGTGGCGTAAACCATTATTCCTCCACTTTTGAGTAAGGGGGCCAGGGAATCCAGGAGAGCCAATTGCTTTTCTGGCACCCGGACCAGGTCTTCGGGCTGACGAGCCCACTTAATGTCAGGATGTCGGCGAATGACACCAGTTCCGGTGCAGGGAGCGTCGATGAGGATGCGGTCGAAAAATTTTCCTCCCAACAGCTCGATGGCCCGGGTGGCGTCGGCGGTGAAGACTTCGATGTTGGTCACCCCCAGGCGTCGGGCGTTTTCTTCAAGCCGTTTGAGGCGCCAGGGGTAGAGGTCAAGGGCATAGAGGCGTCCGGTGTTGCGCATGAGCTGGGCAAGGTGAGTGGTCTTTCCTCCAACCCCGGCGCAGGCGTCCAGGATGCGTTCTCCCGGACGCGGACTCACGAGATAGCTCACCAGCTGGCTGGCCTCATCCTGGACCTGAAGCCAGCCTACTTTGTGGGCTCGTAAATGGGTGATACGTCCTTGGAAGCCGTGGAGTACAATACCATCAGGGCTATACCTGGCCGGTGCGGCTTCGGGGATCTCGGCTTTTAAATAGAGGAGGAGCTGGTTGCGGGAGACCCGCAAAGTGTTGGCCCGGACCACCAGGACTGGGCGTTCATTGCCAGCCCTGAGCAGGGCTTCGGTTTCCTCTTCTCCAAAGCGTACGAGCCACCGTTCCACCAGCCAGCGGGGATAGGAATATCGGGTAGCCAAATAATCTACCGGATTCATTTCCCGGGGGGGAAGGCTGATTTCGTCCTGGCGTCTAGCCAGTTCCCGTAGGACGGCATTGATGAGAGAGACAATCCATTTTCCCCGCCGTCGTTTGACGATCTTAACGGTTTCGTTAACCGCCGCCGAGACCGGAATCCTGGTGAAGAGGATCTGATAGGCTCCCAGCCGTAGGGCATTACGGACCTCGGGGTCCATTTTTTCAAGGGGGGTGCGGCTGATCCGGGAGAGCAAATAATCAATAAAGGCCAGATGACGTACCACCCCGTTAATGAGTTCTGCCACCAGAGCCTGGTCTCTAGTATCTGGTAACACGCTGCGATCAAGCACCTCGGATAAGACTTCGTCAAGGAGGGGTTTCTTGACCTCCCATCGAATCAAAACTTTGAGTGCCATGGCCCGGGGATTCTTTTTAGGAAGTTTGGGCATGGAACCTCCTTGCTACCAAGAGTCAAAGGGAGTAGTTTCATCGAGGAACTTAATCTCGCCTGAAAGAATTTTCCAATGAGCAGACACCGGACCTCCTACCGCGTGATCTACGGTGATACGGATTGTGGGGGTGTGGTCTATTACGGAAACTACTTTCGGTTTTTCGAGCTCGGACGCACGGAGCTTTTAAGGGCCAACGGGCTTACTTATCGCCAAATTGAAGAAAAAGAAGGTCTTATTTTGCCAGTGGTGGAGGCCCATGCCCGCTACCGAGCGCCGGCCCGCTATGACGACGAACTCCTCATCGAGACCGAGATAACTGAACTTCATCCTTTCAAGATTCGGTTCGAATATGTCATTTATCGGGAAGGACGTCCCATCGTGCAGGGCTACACGGTACACGCCCCTGTTACACGTGAGGGGAAGCTGGTCCGATTTCCGGCGAGGATATGGCAGTGTCTTCAAGGGCTTGTCAGATCGCCAAATTCGGACAAGAATAATGAATGAACCTTCACTTAGTAAGTTCCCTTTGGTTGACACCTGACCGGGGGATGTTAATATGCGAGAGTTCTAACAAAATCACCATGGAGGGAGGGAGTCCTTTTGCCCGGTGTAATCGTTCGCGAAGATGAACCATTTGAGCAGGCCCTGAAACGTTTCAAGAAGATGTGCGAGAAGGCGGGGATCCTTTCGGAGATCAAGAAGCGCGAGTATTACGAGAAGCCCAGTGTGCGACGGAAGAAGAAGCTTATGGCCGCGCGCAAACGCCTTCTCAAGCGCCTCAAGCGCATGAGACAACACGATTGATTTGTATTTCCTGTGAGCCCGGATTTCAGGCAATATCCCCAAAAATTGGCTTCAAATTAAAGGAAAAGATGAAATCCGGGCTTTTTTGTTATTTTTTCTGGCCCAAATCCCAACCTGATCGGGCATGAGATCTCAAAGCCTTGAAAAATTAGAATTCCCACGTGTAAAGGAATATCTTCTGCGCGAGGCTCGCACGGAACCGGGCCGCGAGAAGCTAAAGAAACTTGAACCCTTCCGGGAACTAACCGAGCTCTTAGAAGAGCAAAAGAGAGTCCAGGAGATAGGACGTCTTTTGGCTGAAGCCGGACGTCTACCTATACCGGAGCTTGAAGCCCTATCTCCTCTGGTCAAGGGAGCGGTTAAGGGGAAGGTCCTTTCTGTGTCAGAGGCCTATCTTTTGCGCCGCTATCTTGAGACCGCGGAAAAGGTGGCCTCCTTCTTTAGGGGACGGGATCTTCCGGGTCTCAGGGCCCTTGTAGGACAACTTCCAAGGCTTGGTCGCCTACGGACGGAGATCTTTCACCTCCTGGCTGAAGATGGTTCAGGGGTGAGGACCGAGGCCAGCTCCCGTCTGGTAGAGATCCGGAGAGATATTAAGACCCAAGAAGACAGATTGCGTCGGCGTCTTGAGGCCCTGTTGCGAAAGTATGCTCAGGCGGGGTGGCTCCAGGAAGAACTGATCACCAAGAGGAGAGGCCGCTATGTCTTTCCGTTTAAGGCGGAGGCCAAGTCTCGAGTGCCAGGACTCTGGCACGACACTTCAGCCAGCGGGGCAACGATTTATCTCGAACCTCTGGAGATTGTCCATCTAACCAACGAGCTCGAAGATTTACATCTGGCAGAAGAAAGAGAGGTTTATCGCCTCCTGCAAGAACTTTCTCAGGAGGTGGCTCAGGAGGCCGAAGCCCTGTTGCAGCTGGAAGAGATCCTGGTAGACCTTGATGTCCTTCAAGCCAAAGCCGCCTTTGGTGAAAGAATTCGAGGAATCCTTCCCAAAATCCGGCCCGAAGGTGAAGTGCGCCTGCTTGAAGCGGTCCATCCTTTGCTCCTTCTGGCTGGGCGAAGGGTGGTGGCTAACGATTTTGTCTTTCCTTCTGAAAAACCGGTCGTAGTCATCAGTGGTCCCAACCTTGGGGGCAAGACGGTAGCCCTCAAGACTTTTGGTCTCCTGGTTTTGATGGCTCAGGCGGCTATTCCTATTCCGGCGGCCTCTGATAGCGTGATTCCTTTTTTTGAAGAGATCCTGGTGGACATAGGGGACGAGCAGGATCTTGAGGGAGAGAGTACCTTTTCGGCTCACGTGAAGAACTTGAAGAACGCCCTTCAGGAAGCGGGTCCTGGAAAGCTCTTTTTGCTCGACGAGATCGGACGGGGTACGGACCCAGCGGAGGGAGCGGCTTTGGCCATGGCCGTGCTTGAAGCCCTTGCCTCTTCGGGGGCCAGGGTGTTGGCGACTACGCACTACGAAGCCTTGAAGGCCTTTTCTTTCGCCAGAGAAGATATCCTGTCCCTTTCCGTGAGTTTTGATGAACAGACCGGCGAACCCACTTACAAATTGACTTATGGCGTGGCGGGGCTTTCGCGGGGTTTGTTGTTGGCCGAACGATTGGGCCTTCCCGGAGAAATCCTCGATCGGGCCCGCACCCATCTCGGAAGGGATCGAGAACGTTTTCAGGAGCTTATGTTGGCCCTTCAAAGGGCGCTTGAAGAAATGGAAGAAGAAAAAGAAGCCCTGCAACGCGAGAGAGAATCTTTAATTCGAGAAAGATTCCTTCTTGAGCAGGAAGCCAAGAAGCTTCGTGAGGAATGGGCCCGCAAGGAGGCTGCGCGAGAAGAGATCTTAGCCCGTCATTTGCGGCGGCTCGAACAGGAATTTCAGGCCTTCTTGCGAGAGATCAAAGAAAAAAGGCTCTCCGAGAAGAAGGCCAGTCTTCGATTCGGGCACTTCCTCAAAGAAAGGATTCCTCCGCTCTCAGAGGAGCCCCGGTCCCAGGAGCTTTGTCCTGGAGCACGTGTTAGACTAAGGGGGATGGGGCAAGAGGGCCGGGTCCTCAGGCTGAAGGGGGGGCTGGCCGAGGTCCAGCTGGGGCCCTTTCGGGTGGAGGTGAGTATCAAAGATCTTGAGGTCCTACCGGAGGAGGGACGGCCACAGAAAGCGATCCGTTTCCGGGTGGAAGCGGAAAAAGATGTTCCTTCCAGCGTAAATTTGATTGGTCTTACAGTGGAAGAGGCTCTGTCCCAGCTTGAGAAGGTATTGGATCGGGCCTTTCTTTCCGGTCAGTCGCGTCTTACGGTGATCCATGGTTTGGGTACCGGGCGTCTGATGCGGGCGATCAGGCAGTATCTCTCCGGCCATCGGCAAGTGGCCCGGGTCCGTCCCGGTAAGGCCTTTGAAGGCGGAGAGGCGGTCACCGTGGTGGAGCTGGCTGTGGGGGAGGGGCAAGGTGAGCCTTAAAGAAATAGCCCGACGCATCAAAGAGGTAGCCAACATCGTAGATGTCATCGGGGAGCACGTGGCTCTTAAGCGTTCGGGTCGGAACTATCTTGGGCTCTGTCCCTTTCATGCCGATCGCAAGCCCTCTTTTGTGGTTAACGAAGAGAAACAGATCTTTCGTTGTTTCGGTTGCGGGGCTGGAGGGGATCTCATTGGGTTCTACATGCGGTTTCACAACCTGGATTTTGTGGAAGCCGTACGAGAGCTGGCCCGTCGCTTTGACATTCCTTTTCGCCTGGAAGGAGAAGAAAAGGGTTCCCAGCGCCACAAGGCCCTTTTCGAGGTGAACGAAAAGGCTCAGCGCTTCTTTTCTCAGATGCTTTGGGCTTCGGCCGTGGGGGAAGAAGCTCGAAGCTATCTCCGCCAGAGGGGCCTTTCCGTGGAAACAGCTCGGAGTTTTGGCTTGGGATTCGCTCCGCCGTCTTACGACAGTTTGGCCTCCCATCTCAAGCTGGCAGGGATAGAGCTTTCTTTGGCGGAGGAAGCAGGCCTTTTAGTCCGGCGCGAGGATGGAAGTTTCTACGATCGTTTTAGACACCGTCTCATCTTTCCCATCTACGATCTTGCGGGGCGAGTTGCAGGTTTTGGGGGCCGGATCATTGGCGCCGGTGAACCCAAGTATCTGAACACTCCAGAAACGCAGGTCTATCGTAAGGGCTCCCTTCTCTATGGTCTCTTCCATACTCGGAATTTCATCCGGACCGCAGGATTCGGATTGCTGGTGGAGGGTTATCTGGATTTGTTGGCCCTTTACGAAGCGGGTATTAGAGAAGTGGCCGCCAGTCTGGGGACCGCTCTTACATCCCAACACGTACGTCAGATGAAAGGTCTGGCCAGGGAATGGTACCTTGTCTTTGACGCCGATGAGGCGGGACTCAAGGCCGCTATGAGAGCAGCGCCCATTTGCCTGAACGAAGGACTTTTCCCCCGAGTCATCCTCCTTCCGGAAGGAGAAGATCCTGACTCTTTTGTGCGCCAACAAGGAGTGCGGGCCTTCCTGGCCCTTAAAGAAAAGGCCTTGGAAATCTTTGATTTTCTGCTCGAAGTGCTCAAAAAGCGATATCCTGCCACCCCGGAGGGGAAGTTGGCGATCTTTCGCGAGCTTGAGCCAGCCCTTTTGGCCCTCAAAGACCCGGTGCTTCTGGACCTTGAAGTTCAAAAGATTGCCGAGAAATTGGGGATTTCAGAGACCGCTATCAGGCGGGGTCTCAGACAACGTCAACCACTCAAGGAACCACAGGAGGTCTTTCGAGCCTCGCCGAACTACCTGGAGCGAGTAATTCTGGAGTTTGTGGTGCACTACCCGCAGTTTCTGTCCGAATTCGAGGAGCTCGGGTTGGCGGAGATTTTTAAGGAGGATCTTCATCGGCGGCTGTATCAGGCTTTGATAGCGGCTGAAGGAGAGATTTCGGTGGAAGCCCTCTCTTTTGAAGATCTCGAGCTTCAGGCTCTACTTAGCGAGATTCTCCTTTCTCCGCCGCCTTTTGAGGAGGTAGCCCCGGAGCGGGTAGCAGCGGAAATCAAGGGCTGGTGGCTCAAAAGGCGTTTTAAGCAGAGGCTTGAGGAACTTCTGGCGGCCATTCGGGCGGCTGAGGCCTCAGGCCAAGCGGAGGAGGCCCTGCGCCTGCTTCGCGAGTATCAAGAACTACGCTGTCAAATCTAAAGAAGGGAGGGGTTATGGCGGACCTTACCAAGGAAATTATGGGCCTTGAGGACCTTTCCGAGGAGGGGCGTCAGGTAAAGACTTTGGCCATTTTTAAACCGCTGGCTTCTCAATTGGAAGAAGTGGCGGACCTGGTGGAAAATCTCGATGTCAAGATCCATTCGGAGAGCAAGATCCAGGTGGCAGAAGAGATCGATGAGGAGGTCATAGAGGAACTCTCCCGTTCGGATCCGGTAAAACTTTATTTGAAAGAAATGGGACAGGCCCGGTTACTTTCTCGGGAAGACGAGGTGCGCGTGGCCAAGATCATCGAAGAAGGAGAACACCAGGCCTTACGAGCGGCGGTAAAGGCCCGGGTGACCATTTTGGAGATCTTGGCGGTGTGTGAAGACTTTTTTGCGGGGCGTCTCAAAGCCCGGGAAATCGTGCGCGACCTGGATGATTGTTTTACAGACGACGAGCAGGCGGTAGAAGAGCGTAACCAAGGTCTAAAAGGGCTCCTCCTCGAAATTCAGAGTCTTTGCCGGGAGATTTTGGAGCTGGAAAAGGAAGTCGAAAAGGCGGAGAGCAAAGGTGCGGCTCTGCGTCTGCGGCAACGGATTCATAAGTTGCGCGAAGAAGTGCTGGAGAGGCTTTTTCAGGTCCGCCTGGACAAGAGGTGTCTGGAGCGTTTGACTTCACCGGTACTCAAGGCCTGGGAGGCGGTTTGTCGTGCCCGGCGGGAACTCAAGAGTTGCGAGACCGAATCCGGCCATTCCCTTCCAAGACTTACAGCCTATTTCTTGCGCACCAACGGACAATTTTCTGAGATAGAAAAGGCCTCCCAGAAACTTGGTCTCCACATGGATCGTTTTCTCAATTTAAGGGCGCGTTTTCTGCTGGCGCGTAAATCCATCAAACAGGCCGAAGAGCGGGTGGGACTCAAGGCCAGGACGTTAGAAGAAATCGCCAAAGAGGTGGAGCTAGGCCTTTTCAAGGCCCGACGGGCCAAAGAGGAGCTTATCAAGGCCAATTTGCGTTTGGTGGTTTCCATTGCCAAGAAATATACGGGGCGGGGGCTTCAGTTCCTGGATCTCATCCAAGAGGGCAACATTGGTCTGATGAAAGCGGTGGAAAAATTTGACTACCGGCGGGGATATAAATTCAGCACTTACGCCACCTGGTGGATCAGGCAGGCCATTACCCGGGCCATTGCAGATCAGGCCCGGACCATTCGTATACCCGTGCACATGATCGAGACTATCAACAAGCTGGTGCGAGTCTCTCTTCAGATCTATCAGGAGACTGGCCAAGAACCCACTCCCGAAGAGATTGCGCAGCGTATGGATCTCCCGGTGGAGAAGGTCCGCAAGATCTTGAAGATTGCCAAGGAACCCATCTCTCTTGAAACACCCATTGGTGAGGACGAAGACTCCCATCTGGGAGACTTTATCGAGGATCCCAGGGTGCCACCTCCAGACCAGGTGGCTGTGAGCCTGAGCCTCATCGAGCAGATCAGGCGGGTGTTGGCTACTCTTACTCCGCGGGAAGAGAAGGTTCTGCGTATGCGTTTTGGCATCGGGGAAAGGGGAGAACACACACTGGAAGAAGTTGGACGGGAATTTAGCGTGACGAGGGAGCGAATTCGCCAAATCGAAGCCAAGGCCTTGCGTAAGCTCCGACATCCAAGTCGGAGTCGTAAGCTGCGATGCTTCATCAAGTAGTTGGTTAAAGATAAAAGGGCTTTTCGCCGTTGTTTCTTGACAAGGACGGGCTAAAAGCTACATTTTAGGAGGACATTCTGGCCGTGGGCCCATAGCTCAGCTGGTTAGAGCCACCGGCTCATAACCGGTAGGTCCCTGGTTCGAGTCCAGGTGGGCCCACCAATGAGGTGTAAGCATGGGCTTGCACCTTTTCTTTTTGTCTAAAAATGACGATCCGTGTTGCTGATTTAATAGCCGCCTTTGAGGCTTGGGCCCCGGTTGAACTCGCCGAAGATTGGGACAACGTCGGTCTTCAGGTAGGTTCCCTAAAGGAGCCGGTCCGACACGTGGCTTTGGCTCTTGATCTCACCCCTTACACGCTTGAGCAGGCCATAAAGATAGGGGCTGACTGTGTGGTGACCCATCATCCCTTTTTCTTCCGTCCCCTCAAGCGGATCGACCTGAAGAGCCCCGAAGGGCAAATGCTTAAAAGGCTCCTCTCGAAAGGTATTTCTTTGGTGAGTCTTCATACCAACCTGGATTCAGCCCGTGAAGGGGTTACGGATCTTTTGGCCCAGGCCTTGAAGATGAAGGTGGAAGGGGCTCTGAGACCGAGCCCTGGGGCGCGTCTTTACAAAATGGTGGTTTATGTTCCCAAAGGATACGAAGAAAAAATCCGTCAGATTGTCCTAGAAAGCGAGGCCGGGGTGAGGGGGGCATATCGGGGTTGTACCTTTTCTTGCGAGGGGACCGGGAGTTTCTTCCCAGAGGAAGCGGCCCGACCCAAGCTAGGAGAGAAGGGTCGTTTGAACCTGGTGGCTGAGAGCCGGGTGGAGTTTTTGGTCCCCCGGTTTGCCATTCCTTTTCTTGTTTCTCGACTTAAAGAGAGCCATCCTTACGAAGAGGTACCAGTTGATTTTTATCCAGTTGAAGGGGCAGACTACCGTTTTGGCCTAGGACGAATCGGAGAATTGCCTCTTGAGTACACGGTTGAGGAGCTGGCAGAGAAGATATCGGAGATTCTGGGTACCGAAGCGGTGTTTGTGGTGGGAGAATCGCAGCGTTTGGTGCGAAAAGTGGCCCTCTGTGCAGGTGCTGGAGCGGACCTGATTTCGGAGGCCCGTACCAGAGGGGCTGAAGTGTTCGTTACCGCTGAAATAAAATATCATCAAGCTCGGGAAGCCGAAATCTCCGGTTTTCCACTCGTTCTGGTGGGGCACTTCGAGTCCGAAAGACTCGTGGTCCCGAAGATGGCCGAATACCTCCGGGGTTGGGCACAAGAGCACTCTTGTCCCTTGGAAATTACTGTATTAGAGGAAAAGTCGCCTTTTAAATTGATAAGGGGCAAGGGGAGTAGGGCTCATCCCCGGAATCACGCTAGTGGGAGGTTCGAATAGTGCGGGAGGAAATGGTCCATCTCATCAAACTTCAGGAGGTAGACCTGCGTATTCTGGCCTTGGACAAGGCCAAAGAAGAGTGTCCGGAATCCCTCAAGAAGGCAGAAGAGGCCCTTGAAGCCAAGAAAAAAGAATATCAGGCCTTGGAAGAGGAGCTGGAGGAGCTTCAGCTTCGACGCCGGAAGTTTGAAGAGGAGTTAGAACAAGAATATCAGCGTTTGCGCAAGAGTCAGACCCGCCTGATGGAGGTCAAGGCCCAACGGGAATATCAGGCCCTTCTCAAGGAGATTGAAGAGATCAAAAAAGCCAATAAACAGCGAGAAGAAGAGCTCCTGCAGATGATGGAGCGTATTGAGACCCTAAACCAGGAGAAGGAGAAGCTGGTCCAAGAGATTGAGGAGCTCGAGAAGGTCGTAGCTGAGGAGAGGGCCAAATACGAAGCCCAGCGGGCTGAGCTTGACCGGCAACGGGCTGAGGTCTGGAAGGAAAGGGAGAGCTTGGCGGCCAAAATTCCGGCCAATCTTCTCAAGCGTTACGAATTCGTCAAAAGCCGCCGGAATGGAATAGCTGTAGTTCCAGTCTCTGACGCCATTTGCGATGGTTGTCATATGAATATCCCTCCTCAGCTTTACAACGAACTCATGCGTGACGACCGGGTTTACGAATGTCCTATTTGTCAGCGCATCATCTTCTACAAGAAGGCCTACGCCGAAGTCCTTCCGGCGGAAGGGGAATCCTCCTCCGAGGACAAGGGCTAGTCTCGCTTCCTTTCGGGAAAGGGATTAAATTTTGGGCAGGAGGGTCGGTCGGCGGTCGCTGGAGGTCAGGGCCTCCAGAGGAAAGTCCGAGCTCCGCAGGGCAGGGTGCCGGGTAACGCCCGGAGGGGGTAACCCCTGGAAAGTGCCACAGAAAACAGACCGCCCCGTATCATGTTTGGTACGGGGTAAGGGTGAAAAGGTGGGGTAAGAGCCCACCGCCTCCCCTGGCAACAGGGGAGGGCACGGCAAACCCCACCCGGAGAAAGGCCACGTAGGGGAGCGTTTGAGGGTGGCCCGCCCGAAGCTCCCGGGTAGGCCGCTAGAGCGGCTGGGTAACCAGTCGCCCAGATGAATGACCGCCACCCGTTAAGGGGACAGAACTCGGCTTATGGCCGGCCCTCCCCATTTAAGTTTCTTAGGTTGAAGAGCTCTCTTTGTTGGGGCCTTGATGTTACCTCCCAGGGCAGACAGTTTTCGTAAGGAAGGTCCGGGTTCTTGCAGCCACAGATCCTGAGTTTTAGACCGTAGGCCCGGGCAATCTCCCGGAAGAGACGATAGCCCTTCTCACGCCTTGATCGCTGGACCAATTTGGTAGTGGCGGAGGTGATGACTCGAGTCCAGGGCATCCCTTGATAGGCGCGAAGCACGGGGACATACACTTTGGCTGGCAATTCCTTTTGTAACTGGCGTTTGACTCCTGGTCGTAAGACGAGATAGCTCACTGAGACCTCCTTTATCCCGACGGAAGCCAGATGTCGCAGAAGAGATTCGATCTGCTCTTCAGAATCCGTTATACCCGGGATGACAGGATCGATCCGAACGGCGGTTTCGAGTCCCAGGCAGAGGGCCTTCTCTATCTGTTTCAGGCGGAGAAAGGCCGGGGCGGTGTGCGGCTCAAAGAAATGATGATAGGTAGGGGAAAGGCTCACGAGACCAAAGCGGGCCTTGACGAGATCAGGATAGGCCTGAAAAAGTTCCCAAAATTCCCGTGAAATACGACCCTTGGTCAGGAAAGAAACGGTTACCCCCTCCTCGAGGAGAAGACGTAGGCAGCGGTAGGTCACCTTGAGCAAATTGGTGTGAGGTTGAAAAAGGTCGCTTGCCGTAGAAAAGGTGACCACCTCAGGTTTTTTTCCCTTTTTTAAGGAGCTTGTAAGTTCTTGAGCCAGTTTTTCTGGGAGATTGACGTAGAGGTGGACCTCGTTTTCCGGTGTTTCGGGAAAAGATCTGGCGTAACAATAGACGCAGCGGTGGATACAGCCTCGAGAGACGTTTATCGCTGGCCTTCCCCTGAGGCAGCCAAAGGCCGGAGCCTTAAGGATCCGGCTACGCCGAGGGATTTCTTTGACAGGGAGGAGTCCCATTGGCTAACCTCTTTTCAATGGGTCTTAAAGTAACCTTTCCAGTTTCCGGGGTAACTACCTGGGTCTTTCTGCCCCCTCTGGTTACCTTGGTGTTGGCGTATTTCGGGGCCATGGCCGGTATCACCGGCGCCTTTCTTTTACTCCCTTTTCAAATGAGTGTGCTGGGTTATACGGCACCAGGAGTTTCTGCCACCAACTTCCTCTATAACATTTTTGCCATACCCGGGACGCTGTGGCGATACGCCCGTGAGGGGCGTCTCAACTGGCCTCTGGCGCTGAGCATTTCTGCAGGAAGCCTGCCAGGCATTGTCCTGGGGTATTTCTTGAGGGTGCGTTACCTGGCACAACCTCGCACTTTCAAACCCTTTGCAGGCCTGGTGTTGCTTTACCTGGCTTACCGCCTTGGTAAGGACCTCCTTTCAGGCCGAAAGAGACGACTACCCCCTTTGAAGGAACGGATTCGAACCGTTTCCCTTGGTTTGCGAAAGACTTCCTATTCTTTCGCGGGCAAGATCTATTCCTTTTCTCCCCTCAAGGTGGGATTGGTGTCTTTTCTGGTGGGGATAGCTGGTGGAGCCTATGGAATCGGGGGCGGGGCCCTTCTTTCTCCTTACTGTGTGGCGGTGTTGAAGCTTCCGGTCCATACCGTGGCTGGGGCTTCTCTTTTCGGAACGCTGGTCTCTTCGTTGATCGGAGTGTTGGTCTACAGCCTGGGATGGGCTTCCCAAGGCCTGTCCACCCGTCCGGATTTCTGGCTTGGGGCCCTTTTTGGCCTGGGCGGATTGCTTGGAGGCTATCTCGGGGCACACACCCAGAAATTTGTCCCTGAACGACCCATCAAAATAGGGCTGTTTCTAGTGGTTATAGGTGTAGCTTTCCGTTACCTGGCTCCTTTGCTCCAGTTTTCTCAAAAACTTATCAGTCCATAAACGTTCTAAATTAACTCTTCATAGATCGGCATTTCCATGTTAATAAGGACACAATTTGCGTAAGGAGGTTGCCTATGCCCAAGTGGAATCCGGAGCGGAGGCTCCTAGACCACGAGCACACCAAGTTTTGGCAACATCGTTTGGTGGACGTTGACGAGCCCAATCTGATGAAGGAGATTTTTCCTTATGATGATGTCCCGTTAGTGGACTTTGATCACAAATATGTCATGCCCCATCCTGCCAAAGATTATTGGATTACGGACACTACCTTTCGAGACGGCCAGCAGGCTCGTCCTCCCTATACGGTAGAACAGATTGTAACCCTTTTTGACTTTTTGCATAAACTCTCCGGGCCCAACGGGGTCATTCGGCAAGCTGAATTTTTCCTTTATACGCGCAAAGACAAGGAAGCGGTAGAGAAATGTCTGGAAAAAGGATATCGCTATCCGGAAGTGACGGGTTGGATTCGAGCCAAGGCCGAAGATCTCAAATTGGTCAAGGAGATGGGGTTGCGGGAAACCGGCATCCTCACTTCTTGCTCGGATTACCATATCTTCCTTAAGTTGAAGAAGGATCGGCGACAGGCCTTGAACGACTATCTGGCCATTGTCAAAGCCGCTCTGGAGCTTGGCATCGTACCACGTTGTCACTTCGAGGATGTAACACGGGCCGATATCTTTGGTTTTGTGGTGCCTTTTGCCATCGAACTTATGAAGCTGAGGGAGGAATCGGGCATCGACATTAAGATTCGGCTTTGTGACACACTGGGGGTAGGGGTACCTTATCCTGGGGCAGCTCTTCCCCGGAGCGTGCCCAAACTTGTACGCGCCCTGGTCGAAGAGGCCGGTGTGCCAGGGGAGTTGCTCGAATGGCACGGTCACAATGATTTCTACAAGGCCGTTATCAACGCCACCACGGCCTGGCTTTATGGGTGTGCGGCGGTCAACTGTACCCTCCTGGGTTACGGAGAACGAACGGGTAATACTCCACTGGAGGCCATGATCTTCGAATACATTTCGCTTCGGGGTACGCACAACGGGGTGGATACCACGGTCATTACCGATATTGCGGACTACTATCGCAAGGAGCTCGGTGACAAGATCCCGCCCAACCAACCTTTTGTAGGTTCGGAATTCAACGCTACCAAGGCTGGTATTCACATTGATGGTCTGTTAAAGAACGAGGAAATCTACAACCCCTTCAACACCCTGAAACTGCTCAAGCGTCCCATTGGTATCATCATTACTGACAAAAGTGGTACAGCAGGGATTGCCTATTGGATCAACACACACTTTGGGCTGGAAGGTGAACAGCGCATCGACAAACGACATCCAGGAGTGGCCAAGATTTACAAACAGATCATCAAACAATATGAAGCCGGGCGCATCACTCCTATTTCCAACGAAGAAATGATGCATCTTGTGCGTCGTTACATCCCGGAGCTTTTCATCTCCGAGCTCGATCGCATGAAGCAAAAAGCCGCAGCTCTCTTGGAGAAGTTGGCAGCGGAATTGGTGGAGCGCGAAGAGATTCGCTCCCTCGATCCAGAACGCATTGTGCCGGTCTTGCGAGAGGTGATAGAAGAACATCCCTATATCCAGTTTATCTACGTGGTCAATCAGGAGGGCAAACGCATCACTCCACTTGTTACCCACGTGGAGGATCGAGCCCGTTACGAGCATGCTCTCAAGGACGAGGATTTCTCGGATCGTCCCTGGTTCATCATGCCATTCAAGACTGGCAAGGTTTATGTGACGGACTTTTACACTTCCAAAGTAACCGGAGCTCTCTGTCTTACAGTGGCGGCCCCCATTCGGAACCGATATGAGGAGATCGTGGGCGTTCTCGGGATGGACATTCGTTTCCAGGATTTGGTGAAGATGGAAGAAGAAGAGAAGGACGAAGAATAAACATAAATCCGGGAAAAACGAGGTCTTTGGAGGGCGCTGACTGTCACGTCAGCGCCCTTTTTGTTTTCGGAAGTGGTCGGCCGGGTCTAGTTTTGCTAAAAAAGAGCCAGAGGGATGCCAAAGGAGGAAACGATGCAAAGCAATCGGGTCAAAAAAGGGATTGAGAGGGCTCCTCATCGATCTTTGCTCAAGGCTTCGGGATACACCGACGAAGAATTGCGTCGCCCCCTGATCGGGATTGCCAATTCCTTCAATGAAATCATTCCCGGCCACGTGCACTTGCGTCAAATCGTGGAGGCGGTGAAAGCTGGGGTGCGTCTGGCTGGCGGAACGCCCATGGAGTTCGGTATCATCGGTGTTTGCGACGGCATTGCCATGAACCACGAAGGTATGCGCTATTCTCTGGTTTCCCGGGAAGTGATTGCAGATTCGGTGGAGATCATGGCCCGGGCCCATGCTTTTGACGCCCTGGTCTTTGTACCAAATTGCGACAAGATCGTTCCAGGGATGCTCATGGCAGCCTTGCGTTTGGATCTGCCGGCCATCGTGGTCTCCGGGGGACCCATGCTCACTGGAACCTATCAGGGACGTAAGGTGAATTTGATTTCGGTTTTTGAGGCTATCGGGCGAGTGAAAGCCGGGGAGATGAGCGAGGAGGAACTGTGTGAGTTGGAAGACGTGGCTTGTCCCACCTGTGGGTCCTGCGCCGGGATGTTTACCGCCAATTCTATGAACTGTCTTACCGAAGCCCTGGGACTTGGTCTGCCGGGCAACGGGACTATCCCTGCGGTGAGTTCGGCTCGGATCAGATTGGCCAAACAGGCTGGAATGCAAATCATGGAACTTCTCAAGAAGAAACTCACTCCTCGCAAGATAGCCACCGAGGCTGCCTTTCGAAACGCCATTGCGGTGGACATGGCGTTGGGTTGTTCCACCAACACGGTACTTCACCTGCCAGCCATCGCCCACGAGGCTGGGTTAGACCTCTCTCTAGAGGTGTTTGATGAGATCTCCCGTAAGACCCCTTGTCTTTGTTCTCTTATTCCTGCTGGTCCTCACAGTGTAGCTGATTTGCATGAGGCCGGTGGTATTCCCGCGGTTATGGCGGAACTGGCCAAAAAAGGTCTTATTCATAAGAGGGTGAAGACGGTAACGGGCAAAAGTCTGGGGGAAACTCTTAAAAAGGCCAAGGTAACCGATCACGAAGTGATTCGGCCGGTGGAAAAACCCTATCGTCCAGAAGGAGGCATTGCAATCTTGTGGGGGAATTTGGCCCCAGAGGGTTCGGTGGTTAAGGCCAGTGCGGTGGCTCCAGAGATGCTTCATCATGAAGGTCCTGCCAGGGTCTTCGAATCCGAAGAAGAGGCTTACGAGGCTATCCTGGCGGGCAAGATCCGGGAAGGAGACGTGATTGTCATTCGTTACGAAGGTCCCAAAGGAGGACCAGGGATGAGGGAAATGCTCTCTCCCACTTCGGCCATCATTGGTATGGGACTTGGTCGTTCGGTGGCTTTGCTCACAGATGGACGCTTCAGTGGAGGTACACAAGGGGCTTGTGTGGGGCATATCTCCCCGGAAGCAGCCGAAGGTGGTCCCATCGCCCTGGTCAAAGAAGGAGATCTCATAGAGATCGACATCCCTCATCGGAGACTCACCCTGAAGGTTCCGGAGGGGGAACTTGAAAGGAGGCGTAAGGCCTGGAAACCTCCCCGTAAGAAACTCTCCGGGGTGCTGGCTCGTTACGCCAAGCTTGTTACCTCAGGGGCCAAAGGAGCGGTTCTCGAAGAATAATGGCCCGCTATCTTTTGGTTGGCCATCTGACAAGGGATCTGACCCCGGGTGGAGGTTTTCGTTATGGTGGGGCGGTACTCTATGCTGGTCTTACGGCCCGGCGCCTGGGGTTTGAAACCCTGGTGATCACTTCTTCAGCGGAAAAGGGGTTAGAGTATCTCTTTCCGGAGCTAAAGATCTATCACTTTCCTTCTCCGGAGACTACGGTCTTCGAGAACCGCGAGACTCCGGCGGGACGCAAACAGGTGGTTCACGCTCAGGCGCGGCCTCTTCCCCTGAAGAAGCTTCCTGCACCTTGGCGGCGGGCAGAAATTGTCCATCTAGCACCGGTGCTGGATGAGCTCAAACCAGAAGAAGCGGTACTTTTTGAGACCGATTTCTTGGTGGCTAATCCTCAGGGTTGGTTCCGTAAGGTATTGCCCGGAGGCGAAGTGGTTTTCAAAAAGCCGGATCTTTCGAAGGCCCCACGGTTTCGAGCTTTGGTGGTGAGTGAGGAAGATCTCGGAGGGGAACAGGCCCTGAAAGAGGAGTTGCAGCGAATCACAGAGATTCTCGTGGTGACCAAAGGAGCCCGGGGCGCCGAACTCTACCATGCGCAAGGGCAGATCTTCTTACCGACAGAGAAGCGGCCTGTTAAAGACACCACAGGAGCCGGAGATGTACTGGCTGCGGCTTTCTTTGCTCTGTTGTATGCCAGCGGAAAACCCCGTGTGGCCTTGGAGTTTGCCCAATGTTTGGCTGGCTTCAGTGTGACCCGCGAGGGATTGGCTGGGGTGCCAACTCGGGAGGAAATCAGTTCTTGCCTGGAAAGGCCTTGAGGTCATGTGGTCGCTGGAAGAGTTGGAACGGGCTTTGGAGGCCCTGCTCTTTGCCGCTGGTCGGGTGGTGAGCCGCAAGGAGATGCTTCGTATCTTCTCCGAGGTGGAGCCGGGAGAACTCCAGGCTGCCTTGGAAAGACTTAGAAAACGCTATCAAGGTCGAGGAGTGCGGTTGACAGAGGTCGCAGGTGGTTTTCGTCTGGAAACCGAGCCTCGGTTTGCGCCCTATATTCGGCGCCTCAAAGGGGGTTCTCCTCCGAAGCTTTCGCGAGCTGCCCTTGAGACCCTGGCTATCATCGCCTACAAACAACCCATTACCAAGGCCGAGATCGAAGCCGTGCGCGGTGTGGACAGTGCCGGAGCTCTCAGAAGTCTGCTAGAAAAAGGGCTTATCCGCATTATGGGTCGCAAAGATGTCCCAGGAAGACCTATTCTTTACGCCACAACCACAAAATTCCTGGAGGTCTTTGGTCTCAAGGATCTCAGAGACTTGCCCAAACTCAAAGAATTAGAGGATGTGCTCCATGATTAGGGACGAGGTGATAGAAGAAGCTGACCTCATCCGCTATTCCGGAGAGATTCCAGAGGTAGCCTATTGGAATAGTATCTACTATCTGACAGAAGAGGACGAAGGTCCGGGACTTTCCCTTACTCCGGAGGAAGAGAGGCTTCTTAAAAGAGCGGTGATCGACCGTTATTTCACCATCATCAAGCGTGACCTCACGGTTCAAAATATCGGTCAGTCCTTCTACCGCGGTGTCAGGAGGGCTGCTACCAACTGGCAACGTCTCAGGACCTTTGCCATACGGGAGGGATTTTCCCTGGAAGCTGTGAGACTCTTTGTACTTGAAAATTTGAGGCTCTTCTTGATAGAAGTGAGCCATCGGGCCTTGAGTCTGGATGTCGACCAAGAAGCACTGGAGGCCTTTATCGAAGAGCTGATTTTCTTTCCAAGGGCCCTTCTTTTTGGGCTGACCATCCGTTACAGGGAGGGCGGAGATGGAGAGAATATACCTGGTTTACGTGACAGCTGCCAACGAGGAGGAAGCCACGAAACTGGCTAAAACTTTGGTCTCAGAGAGACTAGCAGCCTGCGCCAATGTCTATCCTCGTCTCAAGTCCTTTTACTGGTGGGAAGGGAAACTTGAGACCGACGAAGAAGCTTCTCTTATTCTCAAAACCCGCGGGGGTCTGATGGAAAGACTCGTCTCCCGTCTCAAAGAGCTCCATTCTTATTCCTGTCCGTGCATCCTGGCCTTGCCTGTTGAGGAGGGTAATCCGGAGTTCATGAGATGGATTCTCGAAGAGACAGGTTTTGAAGGGGCTGGCCAAAGCCGATAATTTCAACAAAAAGCGAGGAGGAGGCGACCATGTTTCGTATCTTTGGCCTGCTGGTTTCGGTGCTTTTGTTGGCGGTTTCTTGTGTCTCTTCCGGGGTGGAGACCCAGGTGGAAAGTTCCGGGCCAACAGTGAATCAGGTGATCACTTATCAAGGCCCCAAAGCCCGCATTGCCGTGGCGAGTTTCAGGTGTAAGGCGGCCAATTGTGAGGGCATTGGCGAAGGCATTGCCGATATGTTGGCCACGGCTCTCTTTCGCACCGGACGCTTCATCGTGCTGGAAAGAGGTGAAGGGCTCCAGGCCATCCAACAAGAATTGAACCTGGCTCAGTCCGGTTACGTGCGAAAGGAACAGGCTCCCAAGGTAGGGCAAATGGAAGGAGCGGACATCCTGGTCATTGGGGCCATTACAGCCTTTGAACCCAATGCTTCCGGCACCGAGGGAGGCGGGCTGGTGATCCCGTATAAGATTCCCATTCTTGGAGGAGCAAAACTCAAAAAGAAAGAGGCTTATATCGCGGCTGATATCCGTTTAGTGGATGTGCGGACCGGTCGGGTCATCAACGCCACCGCGGTGGAAGGCAAGGCCTCTTCCTGGAAGGCCCAGGGGGTCCTAGGCGGGGTGATTGGCGGTGTGGCCCTTGGCGGCAATCTCGGAATGTATCGCAATACCCCGATGGAAAAGGCCATTCGTCAGATGCTCTATGCGGCGGTGAACGCTATCGCCCAAATGGTCCCGGAGAATTACTATCGCTGGGGAGAGAACAACACCACGCCGAGTTCGGGTTCAAAGTAACCCTGGTTTTCGGAAGGCCAGCTCGTTAGATTTTTGTCATGCGAGCTGGCCTTTACCTACACGTTCCCTTCTGCCGGCGGAAATGTCCATATTGTGACTTCTTTTCCGTCCCGGTTACAAATCCCCCGGTGGAAGAATATCTCCGGCTCCTGGAGCGGGAGTTTCTTCTCAGGAAGGACGAGGTAGAAGGTCTGAACTTTGTCACCTTTTACGCGGGAGGAGGAACACCGACTCTCCTGCCACCGTCTTTTTACGAACGGTTGCTCTCCTTTTTGGCACGTCATCTTTCCCTGTCGCTGGAAGAGGCCACTATCGAGGTCAATCCCGAAGGCTTGAACCTTAAGCTCTTGCAGGGTTATCGAAGGGTCTTCAACCGGTTGAGCCTCGGAGCCCAGAGTCTTTCTCCTCGGGGTCTCAGGGTTTTGGGACGACTGCATGAGGTTGAAGACATCAAAAAAGCGGTTTTCTGGGCTCGTAAGGCGGGTTTTGAGAATCTTTCCCTGGATCTTATTTTTGCCTGGCCCGGGCAAAGGGTCTCAGAGTTTGAGGAGGAACTGGAACATGCCCTCTCCCTGGCTCCAGAACACTTGTCTTGCTACGAGCTCACCTTGGAACCTGGCACCAGATTGTTCGAAGAGGTGCGGGCAGCGCGGCTCAGAAAACCTCCAGAAGAAGAAATCCTTGAGATGTTTGCCCTCCTCTGGGAAAAGCTCGAAGAGGCGGGTTTTGAACACTACGAGATCTCAAATTACGCCCGGCCGGGTAAACGCTGTCAACACAACCTCTTCTATTGGCAGGCCCGACCATATTTGGGGCTTGGGCCCGGAGCGGCTTCCTTCTTGGGTGCGCGACGCTCAAAGACCAGGGAAGATTTGTCTTCCTATCAGCAGGCCCTCAGTCGGGGAATGCTCCCACCCAGGGAAGAAGAGATTCTTTCTAGAGAAAAGCGTTTTCGAGAGGCTGTTATCCTGGGCCTGCGTCTGTGCGAGGGAGTGAATCGGGAAGAGCTCAAGGAACGCTTCGGTTTTGACCTGTTTGAATACTACGCCCCGCAGCTCGAAGTCCTGGAACTCAGAGGCCTTCTTTTTCGAGATGATAAAAGAGTTCGTCTTACGAAGAAGGGACTCTTGCTGGCCAACGTGGTCTTCAGGGAACTGGTTTGATTTTTTGGCATTTCATCGCTAAATTAGAAACCATGTCCAAGGTGATTTCTATCAAAGATCACAAAAAAGCGCGGCGGGGGCGAGCCCGACGGTTGGAACAAATAAAAGAAGAACTCTTGCGCCTCCACGGGATAGATCTTGATCGCCTCCTGGCCAATGAGCCCGTGCAGGGGCTAACCATGGAGGAGTTCCAAGAACTTACTGAAAGGTTGCTTGAAACCATCGAACACTTCTGCAACGCTCACCCCCACGTCACCGTCCAGGACCTCCTTTACACGTTGGAGAGCCTTAAAGAGATCATCCGCGATTCGGCGGTGGAGAGTTCGGACTAATCCTCCTTTGCCAGGTTTCAAGCACAGGCTCCAGGGCTTCCAGGGCCTTTTCGAGTACCTCTTCCAGGGGACCAGAAGCTGTAACTATTCCGTGACGAAAATGCTTAAGGGTTTCAAGATAGGTTTCTTGGACCTTGGTGAGGAAGTCTTTGGTTTCAAAGATCTCTGGTTTATAGAAGGGGCGCCCTTCTAAGCGTTTCAGGGCCAGATCTACGGGAACATCCAAGTAGAGCACAAAGTCTGGCACCGGGGCCCAGGTCTCATTTTGTCTTTTTAAGGTTTCTATTTCGAGGCCACAAGCCCCCTGGTAGGCCATGGTGGAAAGGTAATAACGATCACACAGGAGGATGGCCTTTTCCTCGAGCCGCGGGATGAGGAATTCTCGGGCGTGGTCTCGTCGGTCGCGTAAAAAAAGTTCGGCCATAGCCTGAGGGGAGATCTTGGAACCAGAGGCCAGGTGTTCCCGGATCTTCTGCCCCCATTCTCCTGTTGTTGGTTCACGTGTGGTAACCACCTTGAACCCTTGAGTACGTAATTTTTGGGCTAAAGACTGGAGAAGAGAGCTTTTCCCCGCCCCGTCGAGTCCCTCAACCGCTATCAAGAGCCCCGGACGATAGAATTCGACCTTTACCCGGCCCACCAGATGATCCCGGCTCTCAGGGGTTACCTCCGCAAAAATGGCGTCCTGGCGCTGAAACAGGGCTTCGGTGAAAGGGATCTTGCCATAACCTACGGTAGCCAATACCGGTACAGGGGAGTCAAGGGCCGCTGATACCGCTTGCTGGAAGCTCCTGGAGAAAAGCTCCATTTTGCCAATTTCATCGATCACCAACATGCCATCCGGACTTACCTCCCGGATGGTAGGAACGGCCAATCTTTCAAAGGATTCTACGTAAACCCGGTATTTGCCGACTTGGGGATACCCTTTGCCCCTTTTGGCCAGCCAGGCTTCCTGTCCGTCAAGGGTAATGATCTTGAAACCTATACGGCGTCCGCGTTCCCTGACTTCTCGGGTATAAAACCCTTTTTTGGGGTATGGAATGACTTTAACGAGACGTTCCACCAGGGTGGTCTTCCCACTGCCGGGCAGCCCGTGCAAGAGGACATTCTTTCGGCCATGGAGAGGTAGAAGCATCCTTTCCTCCTTGCTGCCTTAAAAATAGAGCATCTCTGCCTGAGCAGCCACCTCAAGGATGTTTAGTCTTTTTCAGAGGACGCGATGAAAGGAGCACGTACGTGGCCCCCGCCCCTCCGTCACACTGTCGGGCACTGCAAAATCCTAGGATAAACTTCCGAAAGGGTCCCTTTTTCAGCCATTCATGAACTTTCTGTTTGAGTACCGGTTCTCCTTTGGAGGAAAGACCACGGCCGTGAATAATGAGCACGCAATGGTCTCCGCGCGCAAGGGCGTCCCGCATGAACTGATGAAACGCCTCCTCGGCTTCGGCCAAACGCCAGCGATGAAGGTTGAGAACTCGCGAGACAGAGATGCGCCCCTGGTGCAGGGCTTCAAAAAGTTCCCGCTGAAACCCGCGTACCAGTTCTTCCACGTATTCCGGAGTGTCTTGGACTCTTATGCGTAAAAGATCTCCAAGGGAGACCTCTTCTATTTTTTGGCGTTGGGCTCGTTTGAAACTAATGCTCCAGAAATATTTTTGTCTTTCAGTCAGGGGTCTCACTCCTTGCAGGAGTTCCTCCAATGGGCCATTTTCTTTGGGCGGTCTTTCGGCAGGGAGTTCTTCTTTGGGAATCTTTTCGGCCAAGTCTTTGAAAGGGCAGAAAAATCCTTTGCGGGACATGCTAAAAATTTAACACAAAAATCCAGCCTTTCTCATCCGTCGAGTAGATCTCGTATTTTTCGAGCCAGCTTTTTGGGATCATAGGGTTTGGGTAAGAAATCTGCTCCGTGAATCTTCTGGTTGCTGGGCGGTTCGGTCTCCGGGTACCCGGAAGAAAAGAGGATTTTGACCCCGGGTTCGATCTCGCGCAGGCGTCTGGCGAGTTCGTCCCCTTTCATCTGGGGCATGATAAGGTCTATGATGACCAGATCTACGGGATTTTTCCGAAAGAAATCCAGAGCTTCCAGTCCATTTTGGGCCTCAATCACGCGATACCCGAGACTGCGCAAGAGTTGAGCCGTGGGATGGCGCACCAGTTCGTCGTCTTCGACTAAAAGGAGGGTTTCGTTTCCCACAGGCCAGCCCTCCATGGAAGCACAAGAAATATTTTCTTCCTGAGGGGTGGCCAGCGGCCACAAGATAGTGAAAGTGGTGCCTTTTCCGGGTTTGGAAGCCACTGTGATGTGGCCGCAGTATTGCTTGATGAGCGAATAAACCGTGGCCAGTCCCAGGCCGGTGCCTTTGCCAGGGGGCTTGGTGGTAAAGAAAGGGTCGAAAATATGGGGCAGGATTTCCTCCGGGATCCCCAGGCCGTTGTCTCTTATAGATATCAAAGCGTAAGGTTTACGTGGTAGGATGAAACGTTCAAAGAAGACTTCTTGAGGGTAGCTACGGCGGGTAGTGATTTCTAAGAGTCCTCCTTCTGGCATGGCGTCCCGGGCGTTGACCACCAAGTTCATGATAATCTGTTGAAAGTGCCCTTCGTCGGATTTGATGTGGAGTGGTTCTTGCGAAAGCGAAAGACGAAGTTCGATGTCTTCTCCCAGAAGACGCTTAAGGAAGTCTTCCAGATGACGGAAAAAACGGTTGAGCTCGATGATCTTGGGTTTTTCAGGTTGCCGGCGGCTGAAGGTCAGAAGTTGATTGGTAAGGGCGGTGGCACGCTCGACGGCTAGTGACATCTGCGAAAGGAGATGCTCTATTCTTTCCGGCTGATGACGACTGAGGGAGAGCAATTGCAGATAGCCCTTGAGGGAAGTGAGGAGATTGTTGAAATCGTGGGCGATTCCTCCTGCCAGGCGTCCCACAGCTTCCATCTTCTGGGCCTGTAGGAACTGTTCTTCCAGACGCTTCTGTTCGGTAATATCTTTTGACATAGAGAAGACCAGCTCATTTCCCTCCGGGAATTTCACGAGAAAACAGGTGCTCTGAAGCAGGCGTTTCTCTCCGGAACGATGGCGCCAGTGAAGCTCTACGTTGCGTTTAATGGCGCCGGCAAATACTTCACGACAGCACTCTTTGGCGCAGAGGAGGTCACTATCAGCGATAAAATCAAAAACCCTTTTCCCACGGACCTCTTCAGGAGAATAGCCCAGAATTTCTTCAAAAGCCGGGTTAACGTAAACGATCTCCCCCTCCGGGGGTTTTATCCCCAGGATCATAAAGGGCGAACGCTCAAAGATAAGCGAAAGGATGCGGGCCTGATATTCGGCCTGTTCTTGGGCTTCTTTTTTCTCGTGAACGTCTATTACCACGGCCAGCATGGCTTCTTCACCGTTGGGCAGGGTAAAGGGACAATAGACCCCACTGTACCAACGTTTATCCAGGGGGCTTTTCCTTTCGAGACATACAATCCTTTTGCGTTCAATGACTTCCTGGCGGGGGCAGGTGGGGCACCTTTCCTGTAGTCCGTGAAAGGCTTGATAGCAAAGCTGGCCCGTGGGATCGAAACCCGTACGCTTGATGAGAGTCTTGTTGGCAAAGAGGACCCGGTTGTCAGGGGAAACCACGGCCACAAAACCCTGGAGATGGTCCAGGATGGCTTGCAAGAACTCCGGGTTTCTCAAAAACGAATGAATTCCCTCAGACACGAAAAAGACCTTTAAAGAGAGTTACTCTAATTTAATGATCGATAGAGCACTTTAATGATTTGAAATTTTTTGATCAAGCGAAAATCAGGTCACCCAGGGGCGAGGAATGAAAAGTTTTTCATAGAGAGAGAGGGCGTAGCGGTCTGTCATTCCAGCCAAAAAATCACAAACCATTCGATGGCGGGAGGTACCGGGAGGATAGATATGTCCTTTTTCCCAGGGTATTTCGTTTTCAAGGAAATAAAGGTAAAGTTCGCGGAGTATTTTACGGGCTTTTTTGAACTCGTCATGAACAATGGGGGCTTCATAGACCCTTTCGAATAGAAAGTCTCGCAAACGCTCCATGGCTCCCATTACCTCTTCTTCTAGGTGGAGATGTCCGTCATCAGCCTTCAGAGTACTCAGAACCAAACTCCGGACCATGGTGTTTATGCGCTGGGCATGACGCTCTCCTAGGATGCGTTGGCACTCAGAGGGGATGTCTTCGGGTTTGATGACCCCACCCCTCAAAGCGTCGTCCAGATCGTGGTTAAGATAAGCGATGATGTCTGCCACGCGAACCAATTGTCCTTCAAGGGTCTGGGCCAGGTCCGAGGTCTCTTTCGGCAAGATAGGCCCTTTGCCCTTAGAGTGTTTTAAGATACCTTCTCGTACCTCATAGGTGAGATTGAGCCCCTGTCCGTCTTTTTCCAGAAAATCCACCACCCGCAGGCTTTGTTCGTAATGCCGGAAACCCTCGGGGTGGAGCTCATTTAGCACGGCTTCTCCCGCGTGTCCAAATGGGGTATGGCCGAGATCGTGGGCCAGGGCGATAGCCTCTGTAAGATCTTCGTTTAGACGCAGGGCCCGGGCCATGGAACGGGCGATTTGTGCCACTTCGAGGGTATGGGTGAGACGGGTACGGTAGTGGTCTCCCCCTGGCGAAAGGAAGACCTGGGTCTTGTGCTTCAAACGACGAAAAGCCTTACTATGGATAATCCGATCCCGATCACGTTGGTAACAGGTGCGCAAGGTACATTCTGGTTCGGGTCTCAAACGTCCCCGGCTTCGTGCGGCCCGGGCCGCGTAAGGGGAAAGTACTTCCTCTTCCAATCTTTCCAGACGTTCTCTGATATTCACAACGCCATTTTAACTCGTTTTTGAAAGGAGCCTCAAAATTAGAGGATGAGCATGGCGTCTCCATAAGAGAAAAATCGATAACGTTTACGAATGGCTTCACGATAGGCTTCTAGAACCCGCTCACGTCCTGCAAAGGCGGAAACCAGTATGAGGAGGCTTGAGCGGGGGAGATGGAAGTTGGTGATGAGATGGTCCACCACTTTGAAATGGAATCCCGGATAGATGTAGAGGTCGCACCAGGCGGAAACAGGTTCCACGCGTCCGCTTTGCAAGGCAGAAAATTCCAGGGCCCGTAAAGTGGTGGTACCCACGGCGAAAAGGGCTCCTCCTCGGGCACGAGCCTCGTTGATCCTACGGGCACATTCTTCATCTATCTCCACGTACTCTTCGTGGAGGCGATGGGCACGGATGTCTGTAGTCTTTACCGGAGCAAAGGTGCCGTAGCCCACGTGTAGGGTGATGGTCAAAAAGATGATACCTTTTTCTCGGAGTCGTCTCAGGAGTTCTTCAGTAAAATGGAAACCGGCGGTGGGAGCAGCTACAGAGCCCGTCTTTCGGGCATAAACGGTCTGATAGCGAAAAAGGTCTTCATTGACCGGGCCGCGTTTGATGTAAGGGGGTAAGGGTACTCGGCCTATCCTTTCGATGAGAGGCAAAAGGTTTCCCCGGGCCTTGAGACGGACCTCTACTTTGCCACCCTCGAGCACTCGTTCGATTTCCCCTTCCAGCCCTTCGGCAAAGCGGATTTTGAGCCCTGCCCGGGGACGTTTGCCCCGGTAGAGCGCTGGCACGGGTTGACCTTCTTCCGGGAGACGCAGGAGAAGGAGTTCCACCTGGCCTCCGGTTTCTTTCCGTCCCAGGAGCCTCGCCGGAAAGACGCGGCTGTCGTTGGCTACCAAGAGGTCTCCTGGTCGGAAATACTTCTCAATCTCTGAAAAACGGCCGTGATGCCGGATCTCTCCGGTTTTGCGGTCAAGCACCAGAAGCCGGCTTTCTTCCCGTTTGGGTGAAGGATATTGAGCGATCAGCTCTTCGGGAAGTTCGTAATCATAACTTTCCAGCTGGAAATCTTTCGGAATCATAGGAGCTCTTCAAAAAGGGTCCGTATGGTTTGGGTTGTTTTCCGGAAACGCTGGTAAATATTTGGGCCCAGATAAGGGGCACAAACTTCCAGCTCCTCGGGGGTGTAATGCTTTTCTTCGCCGGGTTTGTCGAGGAGGAGGATGAGTTTTTGGTCCAGAGTGCGTAGGAAACGATAACCCTGTGTCAGGGTTTCAGCCTGAGAGGAAGTGAGGAATCCAAGGGCCTTCAGCCTTTCTAGGGCCTGCCAGACGTTTCCGGTTAAGACCTGGGGAGCGTGACGAAGGGCTTTGAGCATCAACCATTGCACAATGAATTCTATGTCAGCCAGGCCCCCGTAGCCCACTTTGAGGTTGATCTGTCCTGGCAGGGTGCGTTCGGTTTCCATTAGGAACCTCATCCGACGTACCTCTTGGCGTGCCCCCTCGTTGAGAGGGACTCTGGCAAGGATTTCACATACCCCTTCCATTACCTGTTGAGATAACTCTTGGTTGCCAGCTACAGGTCTCAGGCGTACGAGAGCAAGCTTTTCCCACCATTCGGAATCTTGATGGTGATAAGCCAGGAATCCCTCCAGGCTGACCACCAAAGGACCTTTTCTTCCTTCGGGTCTCAACCGGGTATCAACCTGATAACCAGGTCCTTCTGGCAGGGGCACACTCAGGTAGTGCAGGAAACGTTGAGCCAGACGGGTGGCTCCGACCAGATCTTTTTCTGCCACGAAGATCATATCGAGATCCGACCGGTAACCGAGTTCTCGGCTACCGAGTTTTCCGAGTCCTAGGACTGTGAGGGAGGTCGCCGAAAGCCCCAAGGACTGCAAGGCTAGGTAGAAGGTGGCCTTGATGAAGTCTTCAGCCAAACCGGAGAGCTGGCAGAGAAGAGTTTCAAGGTCCAGCTGGTGCTTAAGGTCTTCGAGTCCTAGACGGAAGAGCTCTTCGTTTTTGTAGCCTCTCAGGAGAGAAAGGGCTTCATCGAGGGGTCGGCGCAAGAAGTCTTTGGTCTTTCTGGTTTGGAGCACCCGAAAAAGGGCTTCGGCGGCGGCTGGTGCTTCGGCCAGAAGATGGGAAAGGAAGGCACTCCGATCAAAGACCAAAAGAAGATCTCCCAGCACTTCCGGGCGATGCCGCAAGGCATGATAGAAAGAGAGTCGGCCTCCGAGGCGCTGGAAAAAAGAGATCAACTTGGCAAGGGCCCTTTCTGGATGATCCCTTTCTGATAGCCGGGAAAAGATCTCCGGCAACAATTCCCGTAAGATTGGAGCACGATGACGTCCAAGAGGTCCCTGTTCTTGACAGAGCTCCCGGAGATCGCGCAACAAATTTTCAGGCAGCCGGAGTCTTTCTGCCGCTTCCTGGACCGAGATCTCACCGGCAAGCAGGGCCCGGGCCTCCGAGAAGGGTCTGGGGCTCCTTTTGGTCTCTGGTTCAAGAAGGGCGGAAAAGGTCTCCTTTACCCGCTGCCGGTGTTTTTCGAGCCTCTGAAGAAAGACCTCATGGTTATCGAAACCCATGCTGCGAGCCAGACGCTGAAGAGCGGTTTCTTCCTCGGGAAGTGTTGCGGTCTGACGGAAGTGGATGCTCTGAAGACGGTGTTCAAGGGTGCGCAAAAAGACATAGGCCTCTTTGAGATCTGTGGCCTCTTGAGGGGAGAGAAGCCCCTGGGTCTTGAGGCGATGCAAGGCCCAGAGGGTGTTCCGGACTCTCAGGGAAGGGTGTTTGCCTCCGTAGATCATCTGAAGACTCTGGCAAAAAAATTCGATTTCCCGGATGCCTCCGGGACCAATCTTTAGGTTGCGTTCTGCACCTTGTTTGAGAGCCTCCTTCTGGAGGCGTCTTTTAAGGTCTTGGATGTGTTCGAGGTAGGCGTAATCAAGGAACCGGGGATAGACCACCGGCCTCAGGGCCCGCAAGAAGGCCTTGCCCAGCTTGAGATGTCCTGCTGAGGGTTTGGCCTTGACCAGGGCCAGGCGTTCGAAAGGATGGGATTGATGAAAGTAATAATGCAATCCGGCCTTTAAGGAGAAGGCCAGTTCGCCCTCTTTTCCCCCTGGGCGCAACCTCAGATCCACTCGGAAGAGGCGTTCGGCCTCCAGAATGGTGTCAAACAAGCGGGTCAATTCACGAAAGAGGGCCAAGTAACGTTCTTTTTGGCGATAGGGACCCCGGAAAAAGTAGATCAGGTCGATATCTGAACTGTAATTCAGTTCCCTTCCTCCAAGCTTTCCCATCCCCAGGACAACCAGCTCCCGATTCGAAAGACTCGGGAACTGGTGAGTGAGGAGCCATTTCAGGGCACCTCGGAGCAAGGCTTCGGCTAGGGCGCTGATGGCAAACACCACCCGCAGAAAGGGCCCCCCGGTGAGATCGTAGGTGAGGATCTTGATGATCTCTTGCTGTTTGAGACGGCGGAGATAGAGGGCAAAGTCTCGCCAGGAAGAAAGAGGAAGCCCTTCTTTTTGAATCGTCCTTTCCAGAGACTTGGCTCCTCTAGGACGCGGGAAAGGGGTAAGGAGGAAGAGGGAGAGGAGATCTTCTCGGCGCACCAGCAGATTGGTTGCGTAAGGGGAGAAGCCTACCAGGGCTAGTAGCCTTTTGAGACCAGGGCCCTTTTCAAGGGAGGCCCAGGGAAAATCAGGATGGGCCTCCCTGAGACGTTCCAAATGGCGTTTGGCCCATTCTTCATCTGCTGGGACAAAAGACATCTAGCCAGCGCCGTAGCTGTGAAGCCCTGAGAGCAAGAAGTTTACTCCAAAATAGGTAAAGATGACAGAAATAAAGCCTAGGATAGAGAGGAAGGCGATTCTGGTGCCAGCCCAGCCGCGCATGAGACGGGCGTGAATAGCCGAGGCGTAAACAAACCAGGTGATGAGGGACCAGGTTTCTTTGGGATCCCAGCTCCAGTAAGAACCCCAGGCCTGTTCGGCCCAGACGGCTCCGGTGATGATCCCTACCGTGAGCCAGAAGAAACCAAAGAGGATGGTTTTATAGATGAGGTCGTCAAGGCTGCGTAAATCGGGGAGATGGGTCCAGAGACCACCTTCTCCTTTGGCCTTGGAACGCAAAAGGTACATGATGCCCAACCCGCAGGCCACAGCAAAGGCGGCATAGCCCAGGAAACAGGTGATCACGTGTACCGTGAGCCAGTTGCTTTGCAGGGCCGGGATCAGGGGCTGGATTTCTTGATCGGTACCAAAGGAGGCGTAAGCCATGGCCAGAAAGGCAAAAGGCGTGGCAAAAGCCCCGATGACTTTATTCTTGATTCGGAATTCCAAAAACAAGTAAACTAAAATAGTTACCCAGCCGAAAAATATTAAAGACTCGTATAAATTGGAGAGGGGGATGTGGCCGTAACCGAGTTCGTGAGATTCCCACCATCTGAGACCGAATCCAGCGGTGTGGAGCACGAATCCCGCGATGCAGACACCGGTAGCAAAGGTCCCCGCCTTCTTTAGACGGAAGATCCAATGGACCAGATAAAGGACCGCCGCGGCCAGATAGAGGAAAGTGGTGATACTCAAAAGCAAGGAACTGGTCATAACAGACTCCCTTTTGGTGTTATTCTAGTTTAGAATGAATCTAGCATGCTCCTTTGAAAGAGGCAATCCGAGATGGACATCCTTCTGGTAAATGACGAACCTGTTCAGAGATATCGGATCGCTTCCATTTTGCGAAAAGAAGGCTATCAGGTAAAGGAGGCCGAAGACGGCCTGGAGGCCTTAAGCCTTCTGGAAGAGGGGTTTGAGCCTGCGCTCATTATCACCGATCTTTATATGCCCCGGCTCGATGGCTGGCAGTTTTGTCGTTATGTAAGGGAGCGGGGCCTGAAAGTCCCGATCCTGGTCATCTCGGCCTTTTTTGAGTTTAAAGAGATCGCTGAAATATTGGGGGCCCTGGGGGTGGATGATTTTCTGCGTTCCCCGATCAAACAACGAGATCTTTTAGAAAAAGTAGAAACGTTGCTCTCTGGTCGTTTCCGATCTCGAAAACCCCAGCAACCTTCCCTCCTTTTCTTGAGTGATCCTTCGGTCTCCTATGAGACCCTGGTGCGGGCTTTGCGGCGAGCCGGCTTTTCGGTGGTGGTGGTCTTTGACCTGCAAGAGGCCCAAGAAGAATTGCGGACCAAGAACTACCCTTTGGCCCTGGCTACTACGGAATATTCTTCGGATGCCCTCTTTTCTCTCAAGCAACACTCTCCTTCCACCTCCTTTGTGGTGTTGTACACCACGGAAACTAAAGAAGATCCCTTTCGTTTCGTCTTGAAGGGGGCCCGTCACGTAATCCCCCCGGGTAGCAGTCCGGAGTATGTCATCTATCTTTTGCAACGCGAATTAAAGGAACAGGCCCTTCTCATGGGTCAAGAACTCTTGCGCCAGCGCACCCGGGAACTCGAAATGGTGAGTCAGGAGCTTCACCGTATCCAGAATGTCCTTCAAACGGTGGTGGAACAAGCTGCTGACATTGGCATCATCGTTACAGATGAGAAGATGAACCCTTTTTTTGCCAATCCCAAGGCCCGGGAATTCTTCGCCCTTAGTCCGGAAAACGACTTCTGGGGGCTCCTCAAAATCGCCTTTGGTCATCCTGACCTCTCAGAGATTCGTAAGACCGTTGAAGACAAGGGGAGCTATCATTGCGAGGTACGCATTCCTGAGAAAGAAGAAATTCTCACCTTTAAGCTCCGGCCCCTTAAAGAAAGGGGCAAAATAGCCGGATTTGTCTTCTTCATTGAAGATGTGACACGCGAAAGAGAATTGCACAGTCGACTGCTCCAAATGCAAAAGATGGAAGCTATTGCTACCCTAGCAGCAGGGATTGCCCATGATTTTAACAATCTTCTGGCTGCTATCAGGCTCAAAGCTGAACTTCTACGTGACAAGATAGACAACGGATATCGGAGTTATATTCAGGATATTATGTCCATCTGTGATAGAGCCGCTCAAGTGGTGCGTCAAATTATTTCGTTCAGTCATCCCAAAAAGACCAGTGAAGTTACCGATCTCAATCAGCAGGTGCACGAAGCCATAGAATTTCTCAGGGAAACTATTCCACGGGGTATTCGCCTACAGGTGGAACTTTCTTCGGATCCCATTCCTGTGAACTTGGATGCTGGCAAACTTTCACAAATCGTGCTCAATCTCTGTCTCAACGCCGTACAGGCGATGGGAGAGGAAGGAACCCTTCTGGTTCGGACCGGGAGAGAAAACTACAGAGATTTTCGTCCTTCCGGATTTTTGCCAGGCGGCGGAGCGAAACTGAACGGAGAATACGGGTGGCTCGAGGTTCGAGATACGGGCTGTGGCATCCGACCCGAACATTTGCCGAAGATATTTGACCCCTATTTTACAACTAAACAGGATCAGGCGGGTACCGGGCTGGGGCTGGCGGTGACTTATGGTCTGGTTTCAAACGCAGGAGGAGTAATTGCGGTAGAAACTGTCCCCAAACAGGGAACAGCTTTTTATATTTATCTTCCCGTGGCCGTGGCTCCGGATCTAGCGGATATTTTGAGCGATTTCAAACTAGAGATGGAGCTTGGAGCCCGCATATTGATCGTGGAGGACGAAGCGGTCATCAGAGAAGCTATGGTGGAATACCTCAACAAAAGAGGATATGAGACCCGTTTTTGCGAAAATGGTAGCGAAGCTTTGGCCTACCTGGGAAGCGACTGGCGACCGGACGTTGTCATTTTGGATCTCAACCTTCCCGGAATGTCCGGATCAGAAGTTGCTCGGCGCTTCAAGGAAGAAATGCAGGGAGTTGCTATCTTGGCTATTACGGGTTTTTTGAAAGCGGGTGATAGGGAGATGCTTGATCAAATCGGGGTGGAAGGGGTTTTGTTGAAACCTTTTTCTTTGGAGTATTTACACGATAATCTGAAACGAGTCCTGGCTTATCAACGAGAGGAGATGAAAAATGTCCCTTAAAGAACTGGTGGAGAGGTGTCGCAGCTACCGGCGCTTTGATGAAACGCATCGGATCAGCAAGGAAACCTTGGTGGAATTGATTTCATTGGCGCGGCTTTCGGCTTCTGCAGGCAACCTTCAGCCCCTCAAATATTTCCTCTCCTGGCAAGAGGAGACCAACCGGCTCGTTTTTCCTACCCTTCACTGGGCGGCCTATCTCAAAGATTGGCCCGGTCCCCCGGAGGGGGAGAGGCCAGCGGCTTACATCGTGGTGTTGGGGGATCGCAACATCGCCCAGGTTTTCGGCGTAGACGCTGGAATTGCCAGTCAAAACATCCTTTTAGGAGCGGTAGAACGCGGTTTGGGCGGATGCATCATTGGTTCTGTTGACCGAGAAGACCTACGTCAGGCCCTTGACCTGCCCGGACACCTTGAAATTTTGCACGTTATTGCTCTGGGCAAACCCGTGGAAAAAGTGGTCATCGAGGACATCCCTCCAGGTGGAGATATACGTTACTGGCGTGACGAAAAGGGTGTACACCATGTACCCAAAAGGCCTCTTTCCGAACTGATTCTCAACTGGTAAAAGACTTGCCCTCTTCAAAAAAACCGGTTTTAACATTCCCGCCATGGACGCGGTCTTTTGGCAGTTCTGTCTCTCGGGTCTCTCTGCGGGCGCTATTTATGCCTTGATCGCCCTGGGATTTGGCGTTGTAGAGAACGCTACGGGAATTGTCAATTTTGCGCAGGGCGATTTCCTGGTCTTCGGGGCCTTTTTGGCCTCAAGTTTTTTACTCTCCTGGCACTGCCCTTACTGGCTGACATATCCTGTGGTGATCTTTTCTACGGCTCTCCTCGGGTTGCTCCTGGAAAGATTGGTCCTGGCACGGGCCAGGAGTCGCGAAATTCTCATCCTGGTCTTTATTACTGTGGGAGCTTCCATTTTCCTGCGCGGGATCATCAAAGAGATCTGGGGAAAACGTCCTCTGGCCCTGCCTCCCCTTTTTAGAGAAGATCCATTTCAACTCGGGGGTCTGGTCATAGATCCCCAAAATTTAGGGATCTTACTGGTCGCCTTGGGGGCCTTCTTCATCCTCCATCTCTTTTTCCACTACACCCTTTGGGGAAAGGCCATGCGAGCGGTGGCGGTAGATCCGGAAACCGCTGCTCTCATGGGAATCCCTGTTTCGAGGGTGGTAGCGGCCAGTTTTGCTCTAGCCGGTGCCCTTGGAGGATTGGCCGGGATGCTGATCGCCCCGGTGAGCCCTCTTTCCTTTGACAGTGGAGTGGTAATAGGCCTCAAAGGTTTTGCCGCGGCGATCCTAGGAGGATACGGTCATTTCGGTGGGGCTCTTCTGGGAGGCCTTTGCTTGGGTCTTTTGGAGGCCCTTTCGGCTTATTTTGTTTCTTCGGCCTATAAAAACGTCCTGGCCTTTGCCGTGCTGGTCTTGGTTCTGCTGGTGCGTCCTGAAGGGATCCTGGGGCGAAGAAGAGGGGAACGTCTATGAAGGCCCTCTTCCTGTGGAGCCTTTTTGTATTTTCCCTCCCCTTGTGGGTTACGAACCCCTATTATCTAAACGTCCTAGCCATCGTGGGTCTCTATACCATGGTAACTGTAGGGCTTAGCCTCTTCATTGGTTATGCCGGTCAAATTTCCCTGGGACACGGGGCCTTTTACGCCCTGGGCGCTTACGGTTCGGCTCTTTTGGCCCTGAGATGGGGGATCAATCCTTGGTGCTCTATGCCGTTGGCCGCGTTTTTGACTGCTCTCCTGGCTTGGGGACTGGGTTATCTTATCTTGCGCCTGAAGGGCCACTATCTCGTCATGGCCACTCTCGGCATCAACCTGGTGGTTTATTTCCTCCTTATCGAACTTGAACCCTGGACAGGGGGCCTTTCAGGTCTGCCGGGTATTCCGCCCCTTTGCATCGGTTCGTTTTGTCTGACAACGGATCGGGCCTGTTATTTCCTGATCTGGACGGCGGCCCTCCTGATCATGCTCCTGGGTATACGTCTGACGCAAGGACGTCTGGGGCGTGAACTAAAGGCCATCAGGGAGAGTGAACTGGCGGCTCGAGCCTTGGGGCTCCCGGTGACCCGTTATAAGGTAGCCGTTTTTGCCTTCAGTGCAGGTGTTACCGCCTGGGCTGGAGGGCTTTACGCCCATTATCTCGGTTTTATCAGTCCCAAGACCTTCGATATCTTTTACTCAGTAGAAGTGGTGACCATGGTGTTGATAGGGGGAATGGGCAGCGTCTGGGGAGCGGCGGTCGGTGCAGCCTTCCTTACTCCTCTTCCCCAGGTACTTTCCTTTTTTGAAGAATTTAAAGACCTCCTTTACGGTGCCATCTTAATGTTTATCTTAGTGGTACAGCCCAAAGGTTTAAGCGGTTTTTTAGAGAAATTGGGTCCTTTTGGCAAAGGATCCTGATTTTCCTCGCTTTCTACCTGTTGTCTTCTATGGTAAGTTCAATCAGCCATGAAGACCAAGACATCACTTTTGTGTTTTCCCAAAAAGGCCGATCTTAGTTATAGTAAACAAGATGTTTATACCCTTATGAGAGATTACGTGGCCTTGACCCTGAAGTCCCAAGCTTGTGAGGCTCCTTCTTGTCGTTTAGGGGCCCTTTTGAATCTTTCCTTCAACTTTGCGACCCATCTCTTGCGAGCCGAAGACGAATTGGATCTCTGGGCAACGGTCCTGGTCTCCGTTACCGCAGCAGAGGGTTTGGGGTTCAACCGGGCCTTCATATTCCAGAAATCTGAAGTTTCCGAAGAATTTGTAGGTCAAGTAGGTCTTGGCCCCACCTCGGCGGAAGCTGCGGCTGAGATCTGGCGAGCCCTGGCTGACGAGAGACCTCCGTTTGAAGAGATGGTTGCCAGGGTGCGGGAGGAAATTTCTGCGGGGACAAGTCCCATTCAGAGATTGACCAAAGAATTGCGCCTCTGTTCAGGGAAAACCTTGGATCTGGAGCGTTTTGTTACTGAAGAACATTGCATGGTCCTGCGGGCTGGGGAGTCTCGAGAATTGGCCCTCCTCTTTGAAAAATTGGGCGTAGAAGAGATTGCTTTGGCAGCTCTTCATACTCCTCCGCAACTTTACGGTCTGCTGGTGGTGGACAATTTCGTTACCAAGGAACCCATTACCGAAGAAGATCTCCAGTTTTTGGAGACCATGGCAGCTCTGGCCAGCATGGCCTTTCATCGTTTGCGCGTCTGCCACGAATTGGATCAGCAAAAGCACCTTCTAGTAGAAGCTGAACGTTTAGCAGCTATCGGACAGCTTTCTTCGAAAGTTTTTCACGAAATAAGGAATCCCATCTCTGCTATCGGTGGTCTTTCCAAGCTGCTCCTCAAAAAGGATGTACCAGAAGAGATACAGGCCTATCTTCGTACCATTCTCAAAGAGGCAGAAAGGCTTGAAAGGGTACTTGAGGATCTCTTTGAATTCATCAGACCCATCACCCTCAAGCGGGAGCCTGTAAGGCTCTTCAGTATCCTTCAGACGGCGCTCTCTTTGCTTCACAGCGAGTTTCGGAAAAGCGGCGTTCACGTAACCCTTGAAGGCCAGGAGAAAGATCCCTTGGTCCTGGTGGATCGGGACGAAATGCTTTTGGTCTTCATCCACCTGATAAAGAACGCTTTGGAAGCCATGCCTCATGGAGGCACCCTTTCCATTCGTATTGAAAACCATTCCGGAGTACGGGTAAGAATTGTTGATTCAGGTTGTGGTATCCCGCAGGCGTATCTCCAGAGGGTAACGGAACCTTTCTTTACCACTAAAACCTACGGTTCGGGGCTTGGGCTCTCGGTGGCCAAGAAAATCGTCGAATTGCATGGTGGAACTCTTGTCCTCCGCCAGATTGAGCCCACGGGAACCGAGGTTGAAATCTATCTTCCTCCCGAGGCAGTGGTCAACGGAGAGTCCGTATGAAGGTCCTTTGGGCCCCTTGGCGGATGGAGTACATCCTGGGGGAGAAGGAACCCGGCTGCCCCTTTTGCCCTCCAGAGATCAAGCTTCCTGACGAAAAGAGGCTCATCCTCTACGTGGATGAAAAGACCCTGGTTGTCATGAACAAATTTCCCTACAATACCGGGCATCTTCTGGTTTGTCCGCGGAGGCACGTGCCAGAACTTGACGACCTGGATGAAGGGGAGCTGGCAGCCCTCATGTTGGTGACACGGACTTGTCTGCGCATCCTGCGCGAAGTCATGAAGCCAGATGGTTTCAACGTAGGACTCAATTTAGGCAAAGTAGCAGGAGCGGGAATCCCGGAACATCTCCATTTTCAGATCGTCCCCAGGTGGGAAGGAGATGTCAACTTTATGACGGTTTTTGCAGAAGTGCGGGTTGTACCAGAACATATTGTGGCTACCTATCGTAAACTTTACCCGCACTTTGAAGCCTATATGAAGGGGCAGAAGAAACTCTGAGCAAGAAAGCTTTATTCCAAAAGACTCTTTCCCTCCTTCGGCCTCTCGAAAATCCTTGTCTCCTCTGTCCGCGAGAGTGTCGGGTTGATCGGGTAGAGAAACTTGGTTTCTGTCGCACTGGACGTCTCCCAAAAGTCTCGGGTTATGAGCCACATTTTGGAGAAGAGGCCTGTTTGGTGGGAGAGAAGGGCTCTGGGGCCATTTTCTTTACCGGATGCAACCTGGGTTGTGTCTTCTGTCAGACCTTTGAAATCAGCCAGGAAGGCCAGGGTACCGAGATCACCGAAGAACAATTGGCTTGGATCATGATGGAATTACAAAGACAGGGATGTCATAACCTCAATCTGGTAACCCCTTCCCACCAGGTGCCAGCGATTGTTAGGGCCTTAGATTTGGCCTGCAAGCAAGGCTTCACTTTGCCGGTGGTCTTCAATACCAGCAGTTATGATAAGGTGGAGGTCCTTCGGGCTCTGGAGGGGGTGGTAGATATCTATCTGGCGGATTTTAAGGTTTGGGACCGAGAAGTAGCAGCCAAATATCTTAAGGCCCCTGACTATCCAGAGGTGGCCAAGGTGGCCATCAAGGAGATGTTTAGACAAGTGGGTAATCTGGTGGTTGACGAAAGGGGGCTGGCCCAAAGAGGGCTCATCGTACGACACCTCGTCTTGCCCGAAAGGCTGGCAGGTACCGAAGAGATTTTACGTTTTTTGAAGGAAGAAGTTTCCCCTAAGGTCCATTTAAACCTCATGGGGCACTACCATCCAGCAGGCAGGGCTGCAGATTTTCCCCCTCTTGATCGTCCTCTCAGGAGACAGGAATACGAAGAAGCCCTGACATGGGCTAAAAAATTAGGTTTTGAGAACCTGGATGAAACCCACCGAGGACTTCTGGAACTGATCCTCACAGACTAATCGAAACCAAGCTTTTGGAGCTGATTTTCGAGCCGTTCCAATATTTCTTGGGCCCTTTTGGTTTGACCTTCTTTGAGGGCCTCCTGGGCCTCGTTTAATCCCTCTCTTAAGGATCGAAACTCATAGCGTACTTTGGCCAGGGCTTCATTGGCGGCTTCTGCCAAGGATTGGAAACGATCCGTGCGACGGAGACGAAAGACCTTTTGAAAGTTCCCACGCGAGACTTCCTTCAGATCCTGTTCCAGCCGATAAATGGGACCTGCGATCTTCTGGGGAAAGAAGATGGCAAAGGCCAGGCCTGCCAGGAGACAAAGTCCCCCGGAAGTCAGGATAACGGGTAGTAACAAGTCGCTTACGTGACGAATGGTAAGGTGGGCTTTATAGAAAGATTGACCAATTTCTCGATGGCTGAAAAAATAAAGGATTAGAAGGGCCAGAGAGATAGAAAGGGCCAAGATAACCAGCATTCTGCTCAAGATCCACATTTGGAGATCTTTTTTTACCTGTAAATTAAGTTTCTTGCGTTTCTTCATTTTTTAACCCCTATCGATAGTATCGATCATCGTGACAGGAAAGACATAGAGCAGTGTTTTCTTTGCGTAGTAGATAAGGCATGTTTCCACTATGAGGTACGTGACAACTAATACAGGTTACTAGACCACCTTCTAATGGAAGATCCGTCTTTTTCATGCCATTTTTGAGCGGTACTCTTACCGGATGAGTTGCTCCTGAATTTTGGTCTGGATGACAACGATAGCAAACATCTAATGAGGTTTTGAGAGGAGAATTAAGAGGTGGATGATCCTGTATGGTATTAGAATCAGAAGGCAGATATGGTAGTTCTCCCAAACGCCAGGAGAAAAATCCGTCACTTTTTATTTGAATAACCAATTCTCCAGAAGCCATGCGATAGAGAGAAGCTTGTATTTTTTTTGCCTTTTGAAAAACAGGTTCTTCTTGTGGTTTGACTTGGAATGAAAATTTCTTTTCAACAGTTTGTCCTTTGAGGTTGCGTCCTTTGATAGAGCAGGAATAGAATTTTCCTTCCTTTAGGCCGGCAAGGGTAATTTGGTGAAAAGAGGACCAGTGATCGTGATATTCGTAAAAGTTGTCACATGAGAGTTCGACTTCTGCTGGCTGATTGAATTCTACGCAGATTTTGGCTTCCCACCAGAGGCCGTTTTTGATGCCACAGGGGCCGGCCTTCAGGATCTCAAGCGAGGAAGGAATCTCTTCCAGTTCCAGGGCTGAACGAGGATCGAGCAGAAAAGTCTTTTCGGGATGGGAGCTTTCCAAAACCAGGGCCTTTTTCTGGAGGAGATGCGGAATCATGAGGAAAGAGGTGCCCTGGCGCAGAGTACCTTTGGAAAACCACTTTACCTCTGAGAGGTCGATTTTTCCGTCAGAACCAGAGCTTTGGGTGCCGTGACAGGCCTCGCATTTATGTCTGGTGTAAGGTGAGTGGAGATAGGCCCCTGGTTCAGTTGGATGACACGTTTCACATGTTGCCCAGGCCTGCGAGGCAAACAGCAATGTCAAAGCGGTGACGAAGTAAAGATGGAACAATTTGGCGGCAGACACCTTGACTCCCCTTGCGAATTCTCTGTTCCTGAGAGCCCGAAAGGAATCCCTCCCAGCTCGATCTCTCCCATCCTCTTTTCGGAAGTAAGATCGATGACCGTTAGGCTCCGGCTTTTTTGATTGGCTACGTAGAGCCAGCGCCTACGGGCGCAAGAGATGAGGGAGAAAGGTGCCCCACCGACGTAAATCTTTTTGGAGACGCTCTTTTGACCTAGGCGAAGGACTGAAACACTTCCTTCCTGCTGATTGCTTACGAACAATCTTCGGCCTACAAGGTGCAAACGCACGCACCCCTGACCGCTACGCACTTCATAAATTTTTTGCCCCTCGGGATAGGAAAACATTCCCAGTAAACCCGGAGTATATTCCGCTACAAAGAGGCGTCTCTGACTTATCAGGATGCCCCTGGGGGACTGGACCGAAATCCTTCTCACCAGAGAGAGATCAAGGTTCAAGAAAAAGATGGTCTGGTCTAGGGGAGAAGAGACCAAAAGTAAGTTTTCTCCGGGATCGAAAAACAGCTCCCGGGGTTGATGCCCGAGGCGTTTGCTTCCCAGAAGTTCTCCTGATCCAAGATCGAGACGAATCAGATACTGACCTCTTGGATCTGTTACTACGGCAGAGTTGTCCGGTAGGATGGCCAGATAGGTTGGTTCGATTACCAGGGGGAGGAGGAAGCGATCTGTGATCCGGAAGGAGCCGGTTTCGATCAAATAAAGGGACCGGTCTCTGGCCGAGACTACATAGAGGCGCTGTTGCCAGAATGCAAGTTCCTGCGGTTTGCCAGGTACCGCCACCGAGGCCTGAACCTGATTGAGGTCCGTTCGTATCGCAAAGACCGTGTCAAGGTCTTCACAGCTGACATAAATGGTATCCTCTCCCAGGGGTCGGCGTTGAGGCCGGACCGAGAGGACAGGAGCTTCTTTGGGATGAGCCAGAGAGGCCTCCAGCTGCCAGATGAGAAAGAGACAAAGGCTTTGATCCTGACGGATGGTGAGATCAATAGCGAGGATCTTTTCTTTTTTTCCCAAAAAGAGTTCGAGTTGATGATACTGCCCCGGCGGGATTTTCTTCGTAGCCAGAAAGTATTGGCCAAAGACCGCGTCTGAGGAAATCTTTTTGTTTAATCTAAACCTTATTTTTTGGCCTGTTCGGGAAACGAGATATATATCTTTGATTTTGAAGAATATTTTTTGATGACTCCTCCCTTCTAAATTGAGAAAGAGGTTGATGCGTGCTGCTAAAGCCCCCTTCCCAACCAGCAAAATGACGAAAGTAAAAATTATAAATCTTAAAAACATCTTCTTCCGGTATAAAAGTCTGGATAAACGTCGTTTAACCAGGAATCGTCTTTACCATGCATATGGCAATTTAAACAGGGTACAGGATTGGAACCCGGAGGCCCTCCGTGACACCAACCGCATTTTGTCGGACTAGGATAGGGTGGATCGGTGATAGTGGGACCGCCTCCGTGATGGGCATGATGCCAAGAGTTAGGATCCCAGTTATCAGGATCGTAATCGTAATCGTCCTTGTGGCAAGCACGGCAGAGCCATCCTATTCCATTGTCTTGGCTGAGATCGATGTTGACCTCCATGCCGTTTACTTCGCGCCGGATAAGATACGGATTGGGAGAGCCATGTGGTTCATGGCAATCCGTACAGGAGGTGACGAATCCGATGGAGATACCCAAAGGGGTGCCCTCGTAAGGGGCTTTTAGATTTACCGAATCCGTGGCATTGTTTTTGCCGTGCTTGTCTCCCGGGCCCTCTTCTCCTCCCTGGTCCAACCATTCGATCTTGATAACGTTGCGATCCAGTTCGTGGCTGTAAAAGGTAAGGGAGGGATTATGGCATTGCGTACAGAAAGTAACGTAGTCTGGGAGATAAGAACCGTCGTAATCGCTCGTTCCACCGGGTTCGTAAGTGCTGGTGCTTCCGTAATAACGAGGAGCCTGATAGCGTCCCGGGAAGAATTGGTCCATCCTTTCGTTGGTGTCATCTCCCCACAGACGGCCATGGTCCGAAGGTAAAGAGACCACAGTGTATGGTGCGGGATTGCTGGCATTGGTCTTGATACGTCGGACGAGATGGGGGTTGTGACAGGCTACGCAAGGATTCGATGAGGAGGTAAAGAAGTCTGGGAATTGATTCCGGGCTAGATCCCAGAGATCGTAAAGATTGTGATAGGAGGTCTGCTGGAAGGCCTCCAGGATGGTGGTAGGCCCTCCTATAGCATAGCCTCCAAAAGTTCGAGCGTAGTCGTAGTTGGTGATACCCCCCTCCTGGAGGGAGGTATCACCATGACAATAGAAACAGAAATCGTCTTGTTGTTCAAAGTTGCCGTCTATCTTGGCGGTGTTAAAAAAAGGTGCAAAGAGGGCAAAGGGATTTTCGTTCAGGACCAGAGGAGACTTGCTGGTAGTGTGTTGCTGGTGACAATGGGCACAATTGCCTTGATGATAGAGGGGATAGTTCACGTTTTTGACCCCGATCGAGGCGTTTCCATGGGCCGAGTTGAGATAATCTCCGGCCCAGGCCGAAGTAGAAACCAGGGCCAAGAAAAGACTAATCCTTAGTAGTGTGGCAAGCATGGCAACCATTGATCGTTGTTCCTCCTGGCCAGTCGAAATAATTCCAACGCAGGAGCCGTGGATAAGGAGTTCCGTGGGCCCGGTGGCAGGAAAGGCAGGTGACGATGGTGTCGTTGTTGAAGGAGACCGTACTCTTTGCTTCTGAGACATCTACACTTCCTACCGGAGCCACCACCGAATAACTCCCTGGGGCGGGACCATAGTTTCCTGGATAATTCCGGTATTCGGATCCACTTTTGGTGCTTCCCAGGTCGTAATCCGTGGGGTGTCTGAACCAGGGAGATCCCCACGAAGAACTGCTCACGTCTTGGTGAAAATCACCGTGGCATCGGGCACAAAAGGCGCTGATGGTGGATGGATCACTTTCTGTGTCGTTACTGCGATTGATGCCTTTATATTGGTTGTGGTTGGTAGAAGTAGGTTGATATTCCCAATCGCTATCCTCATAGCCCACCACCTGGTAGAGGAAGCGATAACTCTTTCCCACTGTACTTCCATCAATGGCATTGTCCCGAGCGTGATGGGCCCCTAACAAGGATTCAAAATTACCTTCAATCGAGGGGTCTCCGTGACAGCCATATTTGCCGGCACAGGTGATCTGTGCTCCCATGTCTGTGCCTCCAGGAGGGGTGGTCCCCCAGGTCTGGTCCTCAGAGGCAATCCCTTGAACGTTGTGCCCCTTGGCGTCATCAGTCTGGACCCAATAAAAGTTGCCTCCAGCCAAGGTATCGGTGTTGGCTTCCGTTCCGGTTTCTCCATAGGAAGGAGCGTTGGGGGAAAAGACGTAAGGAGTGTAGTTGCTTCCAGTATTGGTTCCGGTATGACAGCCCACGCAATCTTTGATGACCAGGGCCCGGTAAGGACCGTTTTGCCCCCACTGGCTTAGAGCCCCTCCTCCTTGGGAATAATGCATGGTGTGGCATTCTCCACACGGAACACCCGTAATCCGGGCTAGCACCGGCTGAGCCAACAGGGAAATCCCCAAAAGGATGAACCAAAACGACATTTAATGCCCCCAGATGTCTATTCGTCCGTTACCTTCGTCCAAAACGATAAGTTCACCCTTTAGGATCAAAAGTTGCCAAGGATAGTTTAGCTCTCCGGGAAGATAGCCTCTTTTGAAAAGTTGGTGGCGCAAGCGACCTGTTTCGTCAAAAACAAAGACCTTTTTGAGATAGCGATCGAGGAGGTAGAAGTTCCCCAGACCGTCCAGTTCAAAGGCCACGGGCAGGGCTACGGGAAAAAGGGGCTTGATGATCTTTAAAGTTTCCCCACTCTGCAGGTCGATGGCAAAAAGGCGGCCGCTCATGTTTTCCAGCCCCCAGAGGGTGTCGTCCTTTATCTTAAAGTCAAAGAAGCCCCGGAAGTCTTTCTGTTTGGGATAAAAAGCCCTTAAGAACTGTAGATCCTGATCATAGGTGAGGATTCTACCCGAGGCGCGATCTAGGACCATTAATTTCCCTTTCCACAACAGGAGACGATCTACCAATACAGGTTTCCCCTGGTAACTAAGGGAGTGTCTTTCAAGTCTTTGGGCCTTAAGGTCGATTTTGGTGAGCGAGTTGAGAGGTCTTTCTACCACCCAGAGCCTTCCTTCGGCGTCTCTAACCATAGAATAAGGACCTTTGAGTTGTCCGGCAGCGTTGAAGCTTTTGAGAGGGGTACCGTCGATTTTGAAAGAAAGGAGACGGTTATTTCCAGTATCTGCCACGTAAAATCTTCCGGTATGGGGATCATGATAGATACCAAGGGGGTGATAGAGGTTTCGCCCTTCGGGACCCTTTTCCAAAGAGAGTTTGAGCTTCAGAGAGGCAGCTTCGCCTCGGCTTGTTAAGCAGAATCCCATGATCAGCAATATGATCAATAGTTTTTGTGGCATTCTAGACATAGACTAGCCTCCCCCGAGAGTCGCAAGTTGTATTTAAAGTTGGTCCCCATGGGATTGTGACAGGTAACACAGGTGATTGGCTGACCGTTGCGCGGGTCACGAACCTCTTTACCCACCGGATGGGTGAACTTGCCCTGGGTCTCGTGGCAACGCACACAAGCGGTGTTACCATCGCCGTTTAACATGGAGGGCGAATCGGAACCATGTGCCAGATGACAGGCCAGACAATCTTTCCACTTGGGATGGACGTAGAGGGTCTCTGCCCGTTGTTGGGCGGTTTCCGCGTGACATTTCTGACACAGCCGTCGGGGTTTGTCGCGCAAAAGGGCCTGGTTGCCGCCCACATGCGGTGAGTGGCAAATGAGACAGGCGTTATTTTCGTAACCACCAAGAAGATGGTTGTGTTGGTGATAGAAGTCCTTTCTCGTTTCTTCGTGACACCGAAAACACATGGCCGGACCTTCTTTGAGATCTCGATGACAACTCTGACAATTCCCTTTGGCATAGGGCTGGTGTTTGTAAGCCCTTAGAAGACCTCTTCCCTGGCCACCGTGAGGATCGTGACACGAGAGGCAATCTAGGCTGGCAACGTTTTTGACCTGGTGTTTCGCAGCCAGCTTCTTCCGGTCTTGATGGCAGGAAAAACAGAGAGGGGCTCCTTGTCTTTTGAGAAAGACTCGATCAGAGGCGTAATGGGCCTCGTGACAGCTCAAACACCTCCCCCTGGCAAAGGGGGCGTGGGGCTTTGGGAATTTTTTCTTGAGTTCTCCGTGGCAGGAGAGACAGAGTTCTTTGGTCTGCCCTTTGAGAAGGCCAGGGAAGTTCGACCCATGGGCTTCGTGACAACGTCCACAACTCCCCTTGGCTACCGGGGCGTGCACAAAGGGGGCTTCTTTGAGCCCTCCGGCCAATTTCTGATGGCACTGATAGCAAAGATCTGGAGTTTTGGCGGTCAGTAGTTTCGGATAGCGCGAGACATGAGGTAAATGGCAGCGAAGGCATTGTCCTTGGGCCACGGGAGCGTGACTCTTGCCTTTCAAGATCTCCTGACGAGAATGGCATTTGAAACAAGTCAAAGGCGCCCCACTAGCCGGAAGCCCCCACCATAAGATGACAAAGAAGACAATTATACCCGCTCTCATCTGGCGCCTCCGTGACAAGGTTGGCACTCTCCCTTGGCAAAAGGTGGATGTTCGTGAGGCCAAAGGAGACTTTCATCTGGTCCACCATGAGGATTGTGACAGGTAACACAGGAACTAGCCGAAGGTTTGATCCCGCGGTGTTTCTCTATCAGGACGGCGTCTATCCTGTGACAAGAGACACAGGTCTTGTCTTCAGCCTTTAAGAGAAGCCAGGGGTGACGACCAGCATGAGGTCGATGGCATACCAGGCAGCCGGCCTCCTGCTGGGCAGGTTTGTGAGCTACCCCTTGGCCCCAAAAAGAAGAAACCTCCTGGTGACAATCAAGACACAGTTCCTTCACAGGTTGACGCAGGTGGGCTTTCCTCGGACTGCGATGCGGATCATGACAATGCTGACAATTGCCTTCCTGTGCGGTGGGATGGACATAGGGATCTGCCTTGACCTCCCTTTCCACGTCTCCGTGGCAGGAGAAACAGATCTCAGACATGGGTCTCTTTATCTGAAAAGCAAAATCCGAAGCGTGAGGGGCGTGACAGGTAAGACACTTCTGGCGCGCAAAGGGGGCGTGAAGTCCTTCTTTCTGGAGTTCTTCTTTGATCTTTTGGTGACACCGGAAACAGGTTTCATTGGCCGGGGCTACCAAAAGGGCCTTTCTCGGAGCGGCATGTGGGGTATGACAGCCCGAACATCGTCCTTCCATAAAGGGGGTGTGGACGCTGAAAAGATTCTCTTCTTTGGCTGTTTCCTGGTGACAGGCAAAACAGAGGACCTTTTCCTCTTTGGCCAAGAGGGCCTTCTCTTTGGCCTCGTGAGGGAGATGACAACGAAGACATTCACCTTCCCGGGCTGGAGGATGCTTGTGAGGGGCCCTGACGAGATCCTGATGACAGGAAAAACAGAGCTGGTTCTTGGGTTTTTTGAGCAACTTGGCCTCGGCAGAGACGTGACCCCGATGGCACTCCTGACACTTTCCTCCTTCAAACGGAGGGTGCTTGGAGTGAGCTTCTTTTACCCGGACATCGTGACACTTCAGACAGAGCTTCTTTTCCTGAGCCGCTAGCAAGGGGGGATAAGGGCTTCCGTGTGGTCCGTGACATTTGAAACACTCTCCTTTTTGATAGGGCGGATGAGTGTGGAGGGCCTTTTCTTCCTGATGACACTGGAGGCAGAGCCCGGGCGTTTGCTCCTTCAAGGCCAGTGGTTGGCCACCGCTTCCAAAGTGGCAGGCCTTGCAATCCCCTTTTACCACGGGTTGATGGATGGAGCGACGAAGGAGCCTGGAACTCTGGCCGTGATGGGGGTTGTGACACTGGGTACAGGCTTGGCGGACGGGAAACCCAAAGTGTTTCTCTTCTATCTGCCTTTCCTGGTGACAAGAAAGACAGAGAGGACCTTCTGCTTCTTTGAGCATCCCCTTTTCGTTGCTCCCATGAGGATGGTGGCAACGCAAACACCCTTCTTTTAAGGCCGGGTGGAGATAGGCTCCTTTGGTTACCTCAGCGTGACAAGAAAGACAGAGCTTCTCCGGCGCTTCGTTAAGGAGCCCCTTTTCATTGGCCGCATGAGGTTGGTGACATTTGAGACAGGCCCCTTTGGCGGCTGGAGGATGCGGATATTTGGCACGCAAACTATCGATGATCTCACGATGACACTGGAGGCAGAGCCCCGGAGGATCTCCTCTGAGGAAGGCCCCAGCAATAAGTCCGTGGGAGCGGTGGCATCCAAGACACTGATTTTGAGCCACAGGTTGGTGAACTATCGGTCTGTTCTCTATTATCTTGGCCTTCATTTCGGGGTGACAATCAAGACAGCCTCTTTTTTTGCTGGGCTGAGGAGATGGGGCCTGAACGCAGGCGTGAAGAAAGGCGAGCATCATCAGAAGCCCCAGAAAACAAAAACTAGCGCGTCTTGGGCTCATTTTCCGCCTCCAGTTCCTCTCGCAGTTTTTGCCAGGCCTTTTCGTTGACTTCGATGCGAGACTTGGCCTTCAGTTCGGCAAGATATTTGGCCCGTAGTTCTTCAAACTTTTGCTGGGCTAGGCTCTTACGAATGCTCTCTTTGACCATTTCAAAAGGATGAACCTCTTCCGGATAATGTTTGATCAGCTTTACGATACAATACCAGTCCTTAATCTTTATAACGGGTGAAATCTCACCGGGCTCCATTTTTTCAACAATTTCTCTCATTTCGGGCACCAGGTTGGAAAGTCTGCGTCTTTCGGGATGCGCCCCATGGAACTGGATTTCTTTGGCCACCTCGAAGAAATCTTCCCCTCTCTTTAGGCGTTGGTGGACTTTGCGGGCCAAGGCTTCATCTTGCGTCTTGATCACAGCCATCTCTACCTGAGCGGGTTTGGTAAAGTCCTTTTGATGCGTTTGATAGTATTCTTTTACTTCTTCATCGGTGATTTTGACCTGTGGCCAAATGATCTTTTCTTCAAACTCCCGAACCAGACGGGTTCGCTGATAGAATTCGTAGATGTCTTTGAGGACCGTCCTTTCGTAATGCCGATTCATGGCCTCCCAAGAAGTCAGAGTCTGAGCAACGATGTCGTTGATCAGTCGTTTCTTGAGGATCGCCAGCTCCTCTGGTGAAGGAGTTTTTCTTTTCCCTATCCTGAGATCCACCTCTTTTTTGAGGGTGCGTTGGAACTCTTCGGCGGTCATCTTCTGATCACTGATCTCCAAGACGACCTCCTTGGCCAGATCCTCCGGGAGATCTTCCAAGGTGATATTTTCGAGCACGGCTTCGTTTACCTTGACCGGATATTTTTGACGAAGCTTGGCGATGAATTCCCGTGTCAATTCGCGGGCACGGATTTTTTTGTAACGATGGGCGATGACTTGCCTTAAGGCCTTAAAATCCTCGGGATCTGGCCCCAGCTTCTCTTCGACGTAGAGGACATAGTAACGTCCATGGTAGCTCAGAGGACCCAGGATGTCGCCGCCGGTGGCGGAAAGCAATTCTTCTTTCAATTCTTCCGGGATAGTCCTTGGTCTTTCCCAGCCAAAGTCTTTGGCCTTTCCTTCTTTTTCAAGTTGTTTGAAAAGGGCTTCAAAGTCTTTGGGGTTTTTGATCTTTTCTCGCCAGGATCGGGCTTCTTTTTCGTCTTCCGTGATAAGGGCTTTGACTTTAAGACGTGGAACGTAGTCTTGGGTGTATATTTGCCAAAGCTTTTCTCGCGAAAGGTCGATCTTTTTGTCCACCTCTTCGTAACGAAGCTGCATCAGGGCCCGTACTTCCAGGAAGGTGCGAAGTTTTCGCTGGTAAGAAGGTTCCTGATCCAGGCCCATTCTCCGGGCTTCGTCTGAGAAGAGGACCCAATCGATGAAGGGCTCCGGCGTTTTGGGGACCGCCATGCCTGGCTCTTTCCAGAATTGCCACCATTTTTTGAGGTCTTCTTCCTTGTACTCTTGGCCGTTTATCTTCACCACGTAGCGATCCCAGAAGAAGGCCTGGGAGAGAGCCGGTAAGAAAAAGATCACGAAGAACAATATCGGAAACGATCTTTTCATCTCTGCTGGCAACCTCCGAGATTTTTTTTCTGCCAATCAGCCAGGATCTCCTGGACCATCTTTTCACTCAGTCTGGTGAGGGTGAGAATGCGACCAAAGTGAAAGATCTTTTGATAATCGTCACCACGACGGGAGTGATAGGTACTCCAGAGAAGCTGTCCCTCCTTGGCGTCTCTAACCCAGATGGAAAGGGAAAGGAAGACCCCTTGGCGATCTTCTTTGGCCTCCAGTACTGTTCCACCAATGATGGCTTCAACCCCCAATCTTTCACCCATGGTGCGCAGCACTCTTGGGGGCGGTTCTTTACCTACCAGACAGCGTTCCAGTCTCAAGAAGTTTCGGATGCGTCCTTCCTCCACTACCTGGAATTCGTGGCTCGCAATGAGCTGCGATAGGAAGACACGATAAATCAACCTCCCGACCCGGAAATCGCCGGTCTCGTTGGCAAAGGGCAAAACCGCCACCCGGCAGGGATGTTTGTTCCCTTTAAGCGAGAGCTCAGTTTGAGGGAGATGCGCTCCGCAGCCGGCTAGCCAGATCAATAGCACTGCGCACCAAAACCACTTCATGAGGCCCCATTAGAAATCTTCCAGCCACTTCTTGGATTCGTCCTTTTTTTCTTTAGCGGCCCGGAGAATAACGGGCTTGAGTTTCTGGTTTCTTACCAGGTATCGATTGCCCAAAACATCACGTACTTCTAAAGAATAGAAGAGTTTGCCCTGGGCAGGGACCACAATCTTCCCTTTGGGTTTGCCTTCTCCTTCGAGTTCTCCGAGTAGGTTTCCTTCTTCGTCCCATACCTCCAGATACCAGTTGGAGAGGGGGACGGGATGATCTTTTACCTTGAGATCAATCTCTATCCCTTCGCTGGCCTTTTTGGCCTCGATGGTGACTTTCGGAGGGTCTTTTACCACCAAAAAGTCGGCGGTGGCCGTGGCCGAGTTACCCGCTTTGTCCCAAACGGTGAGTTTGAGATGATAACGTCCTTTGGGCAGTTTGTGTCCTCCCGCGTCGCTGCCTCGCCAGTTGAAGGCCTCCGGAAGGCCACCAGGTTGCTCGATGTTTAGGACTTCATTCCCCTCTTCGCCGGTAATCACCATTTGCCAGCGTGAAATGGGCTCACTATTTTCCAAGACGGGCACGATCGTCACATACCGACGAAAGGCGATCACCTCTCCCATTTTTTCGCCTCGCCGAATCTTTAAAGAAAGCCTGGGGGGTGAATTGTCCACTACGAAGGTGGAGAGGAAGAGTTCTTTCTTCAGGTTCCAAGGGGGGCCCCATTGGAATAGGATGTTGACCGGATAGCGACCTTCTTTGCGGGGCGCCTTCCACAGGGCCAAAAAAAGTTTTCGCGATTCGTCTTCTATCGCCGGAACCTTGCGGCCATCTGGTAAGATGAAAAAAATCTTCTGAGGTTTGCTCCCGGAGAGATTGAGTTTTACGGCACATTCGATGAGATGGCCCGGACGCGCAAAACGGGGACGCAAAAAGACATCGCCAATTTCAACTTCCGGAGGAAAGGATTTCATCTCCTTGAGCTCTTCCGGGAGATCCTTGACCAAACTGGTGATAACCTGCTCCCTTACTTTTTGAAAATCCAACTTCTGGAGTCCAAGTAGAGAAACTTTCTCCTCGGTGGCAAGAGCGGCGGTTTTGGACCAGAGGAGCTGGTAGTCCGTGGCTCGCACCAGACGTAAAGTAACGCCAAAAAGCCCCTTTTCTTGGTCTTTATCGGTAACTGTCCCTACTAGGATGAGATCCGCACCTAGTTCCCGATAGACCTTGAGAGCGGTGAGCCGTTCTACCCAGCCCGTCCAGCGGATGCGGTTTTGCGCCATAAATGTAAGGATTCTCTCCGGTGGAATGACCTCAAAGCCGGCTTCCTGAAGCTTTTCTGCCACCAATTTAGAGACTTCTACGTCCACTCCGTTGATATCTTTGGAAACATCCTCAAAAGGAAAGACGGCTATTTGAGCCTTCGCCAAAGCGGCCCCTAGGAGAAATAACCCTCCTACGAGGAAGAAAAAAAGTTTTTTCATTTAAATCCTCCAACAATCTTCCGTTATTTGAGGGTTTCCAGGAGCCGCCGCACGAGTTCAAAGCTCAGCTGAGTGTAGTCTTTGGGGCGCAGCCCAAAAAGCCTGCCAACAGTACTATATCCATTAATATTACCACTGGCCTGCCAGATTACCTCCCCGGTGGCACCATCTACCAGACGCAAAGTGATGGCAATTACCGGATAGTTATAGGTTCCCTCCCGTACGATTTCGTAGGTGTCCACTGAGCCCGTAATCAAACCTTGTACTCCCAGCTTTTTGGCCAGGCGACGCAAGGCCGCCTTGTCCAGGAGGACCTTTTCACTAATGGCCTCTTCTTCAAGAACCATATCTACTAGGGCTTTATCTACCACGTCGAAAAGTCCCAAGGCCAGGATCTCCGTAATAACAATATTTCTGATGCGCTCTGCTGCAAAACTCTCCTGAGTGTTGTTTTCCAGTTTTAAAACGGCTACTCGTTTGATATAACTCGGATCTACTCCTTCTCGAATAAAATAATCTATTTTTTGCCGTGTTGCACAGCTTGTTACAAGTCCTAACAAAAGTGCCAAAATTATGACTAGATTTTTTCTGTTCATCTTAAGCCTCCTGATCAAAAAGTGAGGGTCAAGCTAAACATTATAGCCCATCTTTTTTCTTCTTTTGTTTTTTCCCAGGAATAAGTTGTTTTAAAGAAAAGATAGCGGCTTATATCCCATGACAAGTTGCTAGATATACGATCTGAGTTTTGTCCCTTTTGTCTGGTTCCACTATAAAGTAGATTTATTTGTATTTTTGGATTTATATTGACCCATAACGAATAGGTTGAGTTTACAATAGTTTTTTGATTTTTCCCCCATTTTATAGATTCAGATCCTCTGATCAGTAATGTTTCAGAGGGTCTCCAAATTATGTCAGTATTGGCAAAATGGTCTGTACTGCTCGATGATGTTTCTCCTTTACTCTTAGTATGTGTAAAATCATAAATAGCTGTAATTGTTAGGGAAGGTTTAAGTCTTGCTGTGAGATTGATATGCGTATTGATGCTATCTGTTTTGCTATCATTTTCAAAATTTTTGGTGTGAGTGTAGTTTATGTCCCATCTTGATTCTAAGTCTGGATACAGTTCGGCAGCTGTGCTCAAAGTTATGGTATCAGTTGTTGAAATTTTTTGATTCCCTTCTTTGTTTAATGAATGAGTATAAGTAGTGGTGGTAGTTAAAGTTTCTAAAAAATCAGAAATAATGTTGATTGAAAAGTTGTAATTCTTTTTAGATTTTTGGCCTTCTGTTTTATCTCTGTTTGTTGAGAAACTGCTAGTTGTTTGTAATAATTTATTTATATACCAGTATCCGGTAATATTTTGAGAGATGCTTTCGCTATTTTTCCCGGGCTTTGGAATATTCTTATTGTAGAAGAAATTGTAGGCAATATTTTTCTTTTCATCGAAATTGTATCCTAATGAGGCGTTTGTTTGAAAACTTTTGCTTTTAAAAGTATAGCTGTTAACGCCTGCTGGTAAATATTTGTATGCCCTTACAACTGGAGAGTTTAAGTCGTCTGTTCCGGAAATAACCGTTAATTTAAGATAGCGACCTTCATTAAAAGTAGTTGGAAATTCGTAAGGTAAGGAAACATTGTTGGCTATTTCTGTCCACGTGCTTTGATCGTTGCTCCATTCGATCTTCCATTTGACATTTGGGTCTAGTTCTTCCATGATTATGCCATCTGCATAAAAAATAATCAGGTCTATTTCTTGGTTATTAGTATCGATGATAATATAATCATCAGTTTGTATTTGGTTGGTGTCTGCTAGGTGCCAGCTTACTGAAATACTTATTAATGCCCTTTTAGTTGGTCCGGTTTCGCTACTTTTCCATTTGTTTTTAGTGTAGGTTATTTGCTGAGAAAAACTATATCGAAATTTTTTCCAGGTATTGCTCAAGTCACCTTTGACAAAGTAACTATCAGTATTTGTTTTGGTTCGATCTACGTGATCTTTTGAAGATGTCCCACGATAATCGGCATAAATACCGAACAAATTCCACTCTTTAGAGACAGAAATACCCCAGTGATCGGAATCAGTATCTATGCGATGTGGGGAACGATCATCTTTTTGACTGGCCTGGCCATAGTAGAAACGCCAGTTGTAATCTTGGTAAGAGGTGGTCAGATTGCTATCCCAGGATCGTGTAGAAAGGTCTGGGCCATCGGAGCGCCTGTTTTCCGTAGCGGTAGCGCTGAAATTGAGATTGAACCAATCGTTGGTGAGATTTAAGGCCAAGACGGGGGTATAGAGTTCCCTCCATTCTCCTGCTTGGTCTTGTCTGGTGTAGCGTAAAGAGAGGTTTGTTGATAGGGCGTTGGTGGCCCAGGAGCTCAAAATGAGCGAATAGGTCTGAGTCCAACGTGGTTTCTCTTCAGAGGTGTCGAAATAGCGCCAATTGGCCGAAAAATTGAGGGCCAGGACCGGGGCCCTCCCAAAAATAATAAAATTCATTAATACTAAGGATAATAAGGATAGAACGCGTTTTTTCACCAGAGTTTTCCTGTCCTGGCACTATAGGGCTGAAGCTTCTAATAGTCTTCGTGAACGATATTTTCAACAAAATTTTCCATCAAAACTCGGCTATTTTGCCGGTAAAACTTCCAAAATGTCCCAAATGGTGCCTTTCATCTTCCAAAACGAGATGTAACGATTTCGTTAAGCTGTAAACTTTTTCTAAAAAGGCATTTCAGAAAGATAGTGAGCGAAAAAAACAAAAAATTCAAAAAAATTAAACTTTGATTCTAGAAAAGGCGATTTCCATTTTAGAGGACCTTAAGGTATTAGGACGATGGTGATGTTCTTCGGGAGAGACAGATGGGAAAAATTTTTCCCTTGTTTTAGGGTTAAAAGGGCATTAAAATTCTTATATGAAGGGTAAAAATTTTTAAAAGGAGGCCGGTCATGAGGTACTTAACTTTTCTTTTGGCTTTCTTGGTGATAGGGGCCTTGGCTCCTCAAGGTTG
>Ga0256914_1000151_pt1 | contig 66684 bp, 62 predicted proteins | sample HulkmetaG_FD_191571 | JGI IMG/M metagenome (GOLD analysis project Ga0256914, IMG submission 191571) | Hydrothermal chimney microbial communities from Main Endeavour vent field at the Juan de Fuca Ridge, Pacific Ocean - Hulk | ecosystem: Environmental > Aquatic > Marine > Hydrothermal vents ...
GTTTACCGCGGTGAATATTTACGGCGATACGCTTAAAGTGGAGCAGGGTACGTTCGACATTCCCGTGCGCCGGTCGCCGACAACGGGGTGACGGATAGGGATGATTTTTGCACTCGGCTTTGCATTTCGTTTAATAAGTGTATCATGGGGAGTATTACCGAAAAGGGTCCTCGGAACGGAGAATCCAAAAACATTTGAAGCACACCTGAAATCTTACTAAACTTGCAGCCTGATATGTTTGACGAAAGGGAAAAAAGACAGATGAAAAGGGAAGCGGTACTTTTCGATTTTGACGGCGTTACGGTAAAAAGCATGGAGCAGCATTTTGATGCCTGGAAAAATGCCTTTGCGGAATGGGGCGTACACATTACGCCTTCGGAATTTTTCCTTTTGGAAGGACAAGGCATAAATACCATTGCTCACTATCTTGGCAAAAAACACGGCCTCAGCGAAGAGCAGGTTCATGCGGTCATTAACCGCAAGAAAGGTTATTACAATCAATTCATGCGTCTGGAATTTTACGAGCATTTTCACGAAATGGTGCAGGGGCTTTACCAAAGGAATATTCCTTTGGCCGTGGTTACCGGAGGCGATCGTTCCCGCGTACAAAAAATTATCGAAGAACATTTTGATCATTATTTTTCCGCTTTGGTAACGATAGACGATGTGCAGAAAGGTAAACCGCATCCGGATCCTTTTTTAAAAGCGGCGCAAATATTAAAGGTGTCGCCGGAAAGATGTATTGTGGTAGAAAATGCGCCCATGGGAATTCAAGGTGCGAAAGCGGCCGATATGACCGTTGTGGCCATTACCACCACTCTTTCGGCCAAATATTTAAAGCAAGCCGATTACATCGCCTCCGATTTCTTTGAAGTGGAAAAATATTTGTATGGGCTTTTGCAATTGAGCAATGCATCTCGTGTGACGGATTAAACATTTCTTAGGTATTTTCAGAGATAAGGAGAGCGGTACGAAGGGCGCAAAAAGTTTACGCTGGCCAAAATCAACTTTTCAGATCGAATTTTTCCATGTAAAAATTTAAAGTTGTACGCGGAATGCCCAACAAACGCGCTGCAGAACTCCGGTTGCCGTTCGTTTTTTGCAAGGCTTGTTTAACCAATTCCATTTGAGCCTGGCGAATTAAATTGTTCCCGTCTTTTGGAATTAAATTTAAATTAAAAAAACCGTTTCGCGGTTGCTGTGCATTCAGGCTAAACGGATTGAACGCTTTCAGAATTTCTTCATAGGTCAAATTTTCATCGGTAATCAAAATCATCACCCGCTCAATCAAATTACGCAGTTCGCGAATATTTCCGTTCCATGGAGCATTCATCAAAAAATCTTTAACATCGTCGCTTAATTTGGAAACATGTTTGTTAAATCGTTTATTGAATTCATCGATAAACATTTTGGTTAAAGGAATAATGTCTTCCTTACGTTGACGCAATGGAGGCAGTTGAATGGTTGCCACATTTAAGCGATAAAACAAGTCCAGCCGGAACCGTTTTTCTTCGACCATTTTCTGAAGATCGACATTGGTTGCGGCAATGATGCGCACATTGATTTTCTGCGATTCCACCGAACCGACGCGATAAAATTCCTGCCGCTCAATTACATGTAATAATTTGGCCTGCAAATCCAAACTCAATTCGCCGATTTCATCCAAAAAAAGAGTACCGTTATTCGATCGCTCGATTAATCCCACCTTGCCGTTGGTTTTGGCTCCGGTAAAAGCGCCTTTTTCGTAGCCGAACAACTCGCTTTCCAGCAAATTGGAAGGGATTGCGCAAGAGTTAATTGCCGTAAACGGATACATAAAACGCGGGCTTTTTTGGTGGATATATTCCGCCAATAGGTTTTTGCCCGTTCCTGTTTCGCCTGTAATTAAAATAGTGCTATCGGTTTCGGCAAATTTTTCGGCCATTTCCAGAACGGTTTGCATGGCCGGAGATTGGGCAATAATATCGGGCAATGAAGAACGACAGATAGAATTCGTGCGCATTTCTTCCACTTCTTTGCGCAATCGTAAATTATCTAACGCTCGTTGCACCGTAAAGCGCATTACTTCCGGGTTTTGATCTTTTTGAATAAAATCAAAGGCACCCAATTTCATGGCCTCAACGGCAATTTCGATGGTCCCGAAAGCGGTAATGATAATAAACAAAGCATCAGGTGCGGTTTCTTTCAGCTTTTTCAATAACCGAATGCCATTTGTGCTGCCCAAACGGTAATCCAACAAAAAAAGATCATAATTGGTTTGTTTGGATTTTTGTAAAGCCTCTTCGGCACTATTGGAAATCTCGATAATACGATCGCCGGTTTGTAAAACCCGTTTAATGGACTGGGCTACCGTTTTTTCATCGTCAATAATATGAATGGAAAATTTCATATCCGTATTTCCTCTTTTTGATTTTGCGAAAACATGAGCGTAAAAGTTGTTCCCTCGTCACGAATGCTTTTTACGGAAATGCGGGCGTGATGCTGATCGATAATTTTCTGCACGATAGACAAACCCAGCCCCGTACCGGACTTAAATTGCGAATAAAAAGGATCGAAAATGCGTGGAATTTGTTCGGGAGCCATGCCGATGCCGTTATCTTGAATGGAGATTTTTACCATATCGTTTTCGCAAATCCCGGATATTTTTAACTTACCATGATCGTGCATTGCTTTAAAAGCGTTCATGAACAGGTTAATAAAAACCTGTTCCATCTGGTAAGGATCGGCTCGGATTTCAAAACAGTCTCCGTGAAATTCCTGATTAATTTGGATATGTGCTTTTTCAAACTTCTTGCGCACCAAAATCAAACATTTGTTGATAATCTCAACCAGATCGATGTGTTTAAACTCCGGTTGATGTGGGGCCGCGTAATCCAAAATAGCGGATACGATGCGATGAATTTGATTTAGGCTGGTTTGCAATTCCGGATAAATTTCGTTAAAAACCGGGTGTTCCTTTAGTTCTTTATCCAGATAGTCCAAATTATTGGCTAGTGCAAAAAGCGGATTGCGCAATTCGTGAGCAATTCCGGCGGAAAGCTCGCCCAAAACCAACATTTTTTCCATCTGAATGCTGTACTGTTCCAATTTTTTGCGCAAGCGTAAATCGCGCATGTAAAAGAAGGTGATTTGTTCTTCCGGCACTAAGCGAATATCGTGAATTTCAAAAATTTCAACGGGAATGCGGTCACCATGGCTGGCCATTAGATACGTTTCGTAGTGCCGGGTGGTCGATTTTGAAGCAATAGGGTCGGTTAAATATTTAATGTTATCTTTGTCGATCAAATCCTTAATGGTTTTACCTACAATTTCGTCTTTTTGGGTATTGGCAAGATTAAGCAAACGTTGATTGGTTTCGATAATAATCCCTTTGGGGTCGGTAATTCCAATGGCCTCCGGTGAATTCTCAATAAGCGAACGGTATTTGTTTTCCGAATTTTTCGCCAACAAAAGCGAAGACAAAATGGAATTACGCATCCGTTTAAAGGCCTCAAACAGTTTTGAAATTTCGAATGAGGCTTTGGGCGGCATTTCCAATGGAAAATCGTAGTTCTGTGCTTCCAATTCTTCGGCGGCGTAAGTCAAATTTTCAATCGGCCGGATGATCGCCCTCCTTAATCCGAAATATATCAGCGTGCTCAAAATAAAAATGGTACCTATTAATGAAAAGAGCATAAACAATTTGTTCTCTTTTTTAGCCAGTTCAAAAGCTTCGGCTGAGATATGAATACTCACCCCGCCGCGCAAATCTCCTTCTTTGTACCCCTGTTTGGCATGGCAGCTTAAACAGGAACGTTCCGTATACAACGGTGCAAAATATCGAAAATACAAATGATTGTTGATGCGTTCGAAAGCATAGAATTCTTTTTTATTCCGATGTTTTTCAAAATAAGAAAGTGCTTTTCTTTCAAAAGCGTCGGGTTTGTTCTCGGGATTCAAATACTTTTTGCTGGCCATGTGAAAAAAAGCATCGCCGATCATTTTTTTGCTTAAGTCGCTCAATTCACGGGTAATTAAAGCGGGATTTCGCAAAACAAGCGTATCGTTTTGCTGGGTAACTAAAAAGGGATGGGGTAAAAACGGATTTATTTTTGTACCGGGAGTTTTTTTGACCAGAACCCCTCCGTAGTTTGAAGCCCAATGCCTGACCGTTAATACCATTTTATACAAAATGCGCGAATTGTCGAGTAATGTGGTTTCGATTTGTTTGTTGTAATGTTCAGTTAAAAAACCAAAAATAAGCGTAAGAATAAGTGTTGTGGACAATCCGATTAATAGAATGATTTTTCCCGTTAAACGCATTTTGCTCTCCTTATTATTTAATTTGTTATTCTTTTGGCAAGAATTCAAATGTTTTTTGTTTGTGGAAATGTATCGTGGCTTTTAATTGCACCTTTAAACGTAAAGTAAGGCAAATGAATTGACGCTATAGGGTCAACTGACAGCATACGGTCGGAACTGGGCGATTGAATCTATCGGATCAAGTTCTCTTAATTGCAGTAATTCTAACGAATTGAACTTAATAAAACACAATGGCACAACTTTTGATTAATAATCAATGATTTTACGGAACGCGCGTTTTGAGCGGTAATTGTTTTGGAAAAATTAATGAAGCGGAATCGTTTAATGATGAAATCCATTTGCTGCAAAAAATGTCTTTCTTTAGGGCTTCGAGCCCACGTTTTTCTTTGTACCAACCATGAATTTTCTTAAACGTAGCATTTAAACATTACCAAAATGTAAGGAGGAGTTATGAAACGTTTGATAAGTACTTTATTTGTGATCTTATTCCTAAGTAGTTTTATTTATTCGGCGGATTTTAAAGTAAACGGGGTGTATACTGCCTGGGCGCAGTCGCAGCATGAGTTTTGGTTTGGCAATAAGAACAAACCCAAATATAACGACAACTATGTGGTACAAATGTTACGCTTTAAAGTACAAGCGGCCGTTAACGAACATCTGCGAGTGGTAACTCGTTTTGACATGGCTCAGGGTTGGTGGGGCGTAGACAATGCTTTGCGCAGCGTACAACGTACGGGTGAAAAAGGCGGAAGCGCTTTATTTGATTTTAAGGATACTAACTTCCTGTTTCATGTGGATCAGGCTTTTGTGGAGTTCGATTTACCGAGCAAGCCGCTTACCTTCCGCGTGGGAAGGATGTGGTACGGACTGGGCAACAAATTAATGGTTGACAACAATTACGACGGAATTCAGGCTGATTTAAAAGGCGTGATCGGTAAAAAATTATCATTAAGCTGGGCCAAAGTTTCCGAAGGAACCGATGGAATCAGCGATGAAAAAGTTGTTGCTCCGGATCAACGCGGTTTTACCGATGCTCGCGATGCCGATTTATTGACATTGAATTTTAACAATGCTTTTAAGTGTATTAATTATAACGTATACGGAATGTATTACAGAGATGCCAGCACCGCAGACGCGAATGCCTATGTTCCCGATCACCTGCAATTCTTCAAAACCCGATTTTCTCCGCAAATTACGCAATTAACCGCATTGGGAATTTCCGGAAAGATTAAAAAGGGAAAAATTACCGCCGACTTTGAAGCCGATTACTTGACCGGTAAAGACGATATTAAAAATACCACCCACGGTGCCAAACAAATGTGGGATATTAACGATGGCACTTTATCGGGTTACAATATCTATTTTAAATTGACGCATGCCACCAGTGATAAACTTTCTTTGGGTGGGGTTTTCGGTATGGGCTCCGGTGATGATAATCTTAACGGAGGTAAAGGTAATGTAAACAAGTTGCGTACTTCGGGCTTCTTTTACATTACCGAAGTATGGGAAGATTCCATTATGCCCGATGAAGAGGGTATTACGCCACAGGGGCTCGGAGCTCCCAACGTACGCGGCTATCGTGAATTGGAAAACACCACTATTGTTCAATTGAATGCCACGTTAAAACCGATTAAAAATTTCAGCTTATTCGCTTCGTACAACTACATCAAAGCCACGCAACCCATACCAAAATGGGATGCTAACGGAAATCCGGATTACAGTGCAACGGCCACAGACCTGGGGCAGGAAATCGATTTTCGTGCAACCTATAAAATTTACAAGGAATTAGGCTTTACTTTACGTGGCGGTTATTTTATGCCGGGCAAAGCCGCCGGTTATTTGATTAACGGTACGGATGCTTTTCAGGATGCGGCTTGGGAGTTAAAATCCACTCTAACTTATAAGTTTTAAACGGAAGGGACAGTTTGTCCCTTCTTTTGCGCAAACATAAAAAACAAAAAGGGAAAGCTATGAAGAGATTATTTGTTATTCTGATGATACTTGTAACGGCCGGCTTGTTAGTGGGGCTTACAAGTTCGGATGAAGGTAACGTAAAGGAAAAGCACCCTGATGTAGATTTTTCCGTAAGCTGCGTTGAATGCCACACCGAAGTTACGCCGGATATCGTAAAAGAATGGAAAGGCAGCGCGCACGGAAAAATGAATTTTGGTTGTTACATGTGCCATGGTGACGGCCAGCAGGAATTTTATGCGCATCCGGGTTCCCAGCGCTGCATTAGTTGTCATCCGCAATATGAAGTAGATTTTTCCAAGACAAAAGCCTCCAATTGCTACGATTGTCATCAGGGGCATACCTTAAAATTTCATAAAACAGATGAGTAGGGAGGTAGGAATGAGTATTTCGCGTAGAGAATTTTTAAAAGTATCCGCTGCCGCTACGGCCGCTTCGACCATCGGCGTTAGTCTTTTGCCGGGTATGCAAAAAGAATTGTTCGCTGACGGGCTGAACTGGCATAAATCGGTTTGCCGGTTTTGCGGTGTGGGTTGCGGAATAATGATTGGTGAAAAAAACGGTAAAGTTGTGGCTGTAAAAGGGGATGCCCAAAATACCATTAACAACGGGCATTTATGTGTTAAAGGATTCTATTTACAGAAAGTTGTGTATGCCAAAACGCGCTTATTGCATCCCATGATTAAGAAAAACGGTAAATTCGAACGCGTAAGCTGGGATGATGCCTTAAGCTTTGTAGCCAAAAAGTTTAACGCAATCCGCAAGCAATACGGCCCCGATGCGCTGGCCTTTTATGGTTCCGGTCAGGCGGAAACCGAAGAAACGTACATTGCCAATAAACTTTTTAAGGGCGCCATTGGCACCAATAATTTGGAGGGTAACCCCCGTCTGTGCATGGCCAGCGCAGTAGGCGGCTATTTGACCAGTTTGGGTAAAGACGAGCCCGCGGGAACGTATGCCGATATCGAGAAAGCCGAACTTTTCCTTTTGGTGGGTTCGAATACGGCCGAAGCACATCCTATCCTTTTTGAACGCATAATGCGCCATAAAGCCAAAAATCCCGACGTAAAGATTATCATCATCGATCCGCGGAAAACTCCTACCGATCAGGTGGCCGATTTGCATTTGTTTCCGAAACCCGGCTGGGATTTGGCCATTCTCCATGCCATGGCCCGTATTTTGATCAAAGAAGGTTATGCCGATGAAAAATTTATTAAGCAAAGCGTAAATTTCCATGACAACAAGAAAAAGATTACCTTCGAAGAATACAAAAAATTTCTGGAACAATTTACTCCGGAAGCAGCGGCAAAAATTAGCGGTGTCGAGCCGGAAAAAATCATAAAAGCAGCCCGCATGTTTGGTAAAGCCAAAACCGCCATGAGCATGTGGACTATGGGCTTAAATCAACGTACCCGCGGCGTTTGGGCCAATAATCTGGTCACCAATTTGCATTTGCTTACCGGAAAAATCGGTGTTCCTGGCTCGGATTCTTTTTCCCTTACCGGCCAACCCAATGCCTGTGGCGGCGTACGCGAGGGGGGCGGGCTGTGCCATCTTTTACCGGCGCACCGATTGGTTAAAAATCCCAAACATCGTGCCGAAGTAGCCAAAGTTTGGGGGGTTCCCGTTAAAAACATCCAGCCCAAACCCGGCAAACATACCATTGCCATGTTCGAAGCTCTGAACAAAGGCGAAATCAAAGGTATTTACATCATGTGTACCAATCCGGCACAGTCTTTACCCAATGCTAGTAAATATTGGAAAGGATTAAAAGAACAGTTCGTGGTAGTGGCCGAATCGTTTTTCCCGACAGCTACAACCGAATATGCCGATGTGGTTTTACCAGCCGCTTTTTGGTCCGAAAAAGAGGGTGTTTACGGCTGTACCGAACGCCGTTCGCAATACATGCCGCAAGTTATTAAGCCCCAGGGCGAAGCGCGGTGGGATGCCTTTATCCTGCGTGATTTGGCCATTAAAATGGGGTTTAAAAAGTATTTCGAAAAATACAAAACAGCAGAAGACATCTGGAACGAATACATCTCGTTAACCAAAGGTACAGATATGGATTTAAGCGGCGCTCCTTACGAACGCCTAAAAAAGATTCGCGGCATTACCTGGCCCGTTCCCAGTGTGGACCATCCCGGAACGTACAAACGCTACACCAAAGGCGATCCTATCTTTGATGCTCTGCCAGCAGAGAAGAAAAAAGGACGCCGCATGTACTTCTACGGCAAACCGGACGGCAAAGCCATTGTTTGGGCACGTCCGCCCAAAGGTCCCGAAGAACCGACCGACGCTCAATATCCATTAGCGCTCTCCACGGGCCGCGTTTTGGAACACTGGCATACCATGACCATGACCGGTACCGTTCCGGAACTGGTGCGTGCCGTTCCCATTGCCTATGTGGAAATTAACCCCAAAGATGCCAAAAAAATGGGCATCGAAAATAAAGATCAGGTAATCGTGGAAACGCGGCGCGGTAAGTTACAAATTGAAGCGCGTGTTATTGATCGGCCGGAGCCGGGTACCATTTTTATTCCCTGGCACTGGGAAAAATGGATGGCCAATATTTTGACCATCGATGCTTTTGACCCGGGATCAAAAGAGCCGGAATACAAAGTATGTGCTGCCCGTATTAAAAAAGCTTGAGTTCTCCCCGAGGCAGAAGGCCGAAGGGCATTTCCTTTGGCCTTCTTTTTGCCAAAAGCAAATAAAATCGGTGCGATTGCATTCGACGGATAGGTGATTGGTGATCAAAGGATCGAATAACATGAATCAAATTTCCCGCAAAGACTTTTTTAAAGAAGTTTTTGGTTTTTTTAAGGATGAAATACATAAAGGGGAAAACCATACACCCGCGAACCTGTATTTTTATTTACCCCCACCTGGGGTCAACGCATTCGAAAAATATACGGAAAGTTGCAATCGCTGTTATGAGTGCGTGGGGAAGTGTCCTCCGTTAGCACTTGAAGTTTGTCGGGACATCCGGTCACCCTTGTACGGTTACCCGACCATTCATCCTGCGCGGGAAGTATGCATTCAATGCGCCGATTATCCGTGTATCGAGGCCTGTTCGCAGGCGGCATTAAAAATGGAGTTTCTAAACGCTATTCGCTTCCGTGCCATCATTTTGCAAAATACCTGTTTAAATTATCAGGATCATTTTTGTATTACCTGTCTAAATGTTTGCCCGGAAACGGTTAAAGCCATCCGATTAAATGCGAACGGGCATCCGCAAGTAGACCCATTGCTTTGTACAGGATGCGGGATTTGCGCCAGGGCTTGCCCTGCACCACAAGAGGCAATTGCATTTTTAAAAGAATAGGAGATTTGTTTTTATGGCCATTGCCGGTGTTGTTATTGTAACGCAGCGCGAAAAAACCATGCGCGTGCTTGAAAAATTGAATACTACGGCCAATGTTACGACCTATGGCGTGCACAACGATATTCAGATTGTAGCCGTTTTGGAATCTGATTCGTCCAAAGGGTTGGAAAAATTAAGCGTTGAACTACAGGAAAAAATCGATGGTATTCTGGGACTTTACCCCGCTTATGTTACAACTGAAGATGAAATGGAAAATTTGGTTTAAGAGAACGAACAGTGGGCTACCCATGCCATTCGCTTGGAAGCTAATATGATTCTCGAATTTTTACAAAAACTGGCTAATTATCATTATCCACTGCGCCCGCCCGGCGCGATACCTGAAGAAAAGTTTCTCAATCAGTGTATTCGTTGCCGGAAGTGCGAGGAAGCCTGTCCGTACGATTCCATTGTTATGGCCCACGGAAATCGCGGGCTAAAGGTCGGTACGCCTTTTATTTACGCCCGGCGCGAACCGTGCTATTTGTGTATGAAATGTACGGAAGTGTGCCCGACCGGAGCTTTGCAATTGTTGAGACGGGATGAAAAAGAAAAAGTAAAAATGGGGCTGGCTAAAATAAACACCGATTCTTGCTTGGCTTATAATGGGATTATTTGCCGCGCTTGCTATGAACGATGCCCCATTTATCGGGAAGCCATTACTTTAGAAAAAGAAATTTATCCTGTAGTGCATGCCGAACATTGTGTCGGATGCGGTATTTGCGAAAATGTGTGTCCTAATGATCCGGCTTCCATCATTGTTATAAGTGCACACGGTTAGTTTGCTTAGCAACCGATTTTTGATCCGAGCGTTTTTATGAGTAAATATGAATTGTATTTTTACAAACATTTGCATTTTTTAAGACGTTTTACCCAATGGGCAACCATTGTGTTTATTTTTGTTGTGCCTTTTTTAAATAAGCACGGATATCATCAAGTTACAGGAACGTTTTATAGCCTTAGCATCGGACAATTGGATGTATTAGATCCCGCTTTAATGATACAAACATTATTGCTTACCAAACAAATTTCTTTAAGTATGCTGGTGGCCGCAACGTTTCCTGTGATTTTGGCGTTAATGTTTGGGCGCGTGTTTTGCAGTTGGATATGCCCTTATAATTTGCTAGCCGAATATGTGGCCGGAGTTAGGAAAAAATTCTTTCCGAAAAAACGATATGTTTTAAACCATAATCCGAAACCGCAATGGTATTGGCTGGTTTTCGGGGCGATTGTTACGGCGTTAATGGTTTTGGGTATCCCATTAATTACCCTTATTTCTTTTCCTGGGCTCATTAGTTCGCAAGCTGCCGACCTGATTTTGAACAGAGTGGTGGGAGTTGAGATCTTTTTGTTCCTCATTGTTTTGTTGCTTGAATTTTTAGTTGCGCCGCATTTTTGGTGCAAATATGCTTGTCCCGTTGGCGCTACATTGGCGCTTTTTCAAACTAAAAAAACCATGCGTGTTCGCTTTGATCCCAAAGGTTGTACCTGTGATTCCGTTAAGAATTTGCCTTGTAATTTTGTTTGTCCTTTGGGATTGGATCCGAGGCGTGGTGATATTTATCCTTACTGTTATAATTGCGGCGCGTGCATTCATTCTTGCCATGCACACCATGGGAAAAGCCTGCATTTTTCTTTTACTGCCGACAAAAAAATCGTTCAGTCGGGAATAAACCTTAAGACGAATAGACCAATTAAGGAGGTTGATGTATGATAAATGAAGAAAACCAAAAGCGAAGATCTTTTTTGAAGAACTTTGCCATTATTGGTGCCTTATTCGTTGCTGTCGGTCTTTTTTTCAGAGACCTGTGGCTTTATTTGTATCCGCCGCGCAAAAAAAAGAAATTTCACAAGTATCTGGTGGCCAAGACGGATAGCGTACCCCTGGGAAAAGCCAAAGAGATTAAATTGGGGAAGGATCCGGTATTCGTGGTGCATCTGCCCGACGGATATCGTGTGTTTTCCGGAATTTGTACGCATTTGGGGTGCATTGTACGCTGGGAAGAAGAAAAACAACGCTTTTTTTGCCCTTGCCACAAAGGCGTTTATGATAAAACGGGAAAGGTGATTAGCGGCCCGCCGCCAAGACCGTTGGATCAATTCAAAGTCGAGGAAGAAAAGAACCTTGTTTACATTTATATTGAACAAAAAACAGGGGGGCCGTGGTCATGAGCAATGTAAAACAATGGTTAAAGGAACGATTCCCGATCGATTATGACAAGTTTGTCGAAATTAATGAGCGTATTTTTATTAAAGAACCGATTCCGGAGCACATGAAAAAGTGGTGGTATTGCATGGGCGCTACGCCATTAATTCTTTTTTCGCTTCAGGCACTTACAGGTATTTTTTTGGCTTTTTATTTTGTTCCCTCGCCAGAAATGGCATACGAAAGTGTTCGCCATATAGTCGAAGATGTACGTTTTGGCTTCTGGATTCGCGGCTTACATCGTTGGGGTGCCAATTTGATGATATTGTCGCTGTTCTTGCACATAACGCGCGTCTTTTTTACGCGGGCCTATCAAAAACCAAGGGAATTAAATTGGGTAATCGGGGTTGTTTTATTCGGTCTGGCATTAACCTTTTCGTTTACCGGTTATTCCCTAACCTACAATCAGTTGTCATACTGGGCAGCTACTGTAGGAACCAATTTGATTAAAAGCGTACCCTTAATTGGCGAATCATTACTATATTTCTTAAGGGGCGGTCAGGAAGTTACGGCCAATACGCTTACCCGCTTTTACATGTTGCATGTGTGGTTTTTGCCTTTATTTTTAGTATTTTTTCTTTTTCTGCACATTGTTGTTTTGCGTTTACACGGTGTTTCGGAACCGGAGGGCTTTCCTAAAGGAAAATATTTTCCTTTTTATCCCCATCATTTTTACAAAATTATTATCGCAACTTTGTTTTTACTGGCAGTAATGAGCTCTTTGACCATTATTTTGCCCCCGGGTATCGGCCTACCGGCCGATCCTACCACAACGCCGTTCCATATAAAACCGGAATGGTACTTTTATCCTACCTATCGTTTTTTGCAATTGGTTCCCCTTAAGGTGGGGATTTATGTAACCGGAGCCTTTTTGCTGGCTTTCACGTTTTGGCCGTTTATCGAGCCGTTGCTTTCGAAGAAAAACGAGGTGCGTCGCAAAATTAGCTATGGTGTCGGTGCTTTGACATTGATCATAACCTTGGGCTTGACCATTTGGGAAAGCCTTGTTTAACAAATATCAGAGTCTAATTTTTAAACGGAGGAAAATATATGGATACCGTAAAAGGACAACAATGGCTTATTGGCATCTTTAGCACGTTGTTGGTGGTTATTTTGATTATTGTTGCCGGTATGGAAATGAAAAAATCTCACCAGACCAAACCGGAGATCGAGATTGACAAAACCACGGCACAATGTATCAGTTGCCATGAAAAGAAAGGGATTGCCGTTAAGCAAATTGATGCCTGGAAAGAGAGCAAACATGCGGTAATGGGCATTGGCTGCTACGAATGTCATGAAGCCAAAAAAGGGGATTTCGATGCATTTACCTGCACGGGTAGCGATATCCTGATCGGACGGCATCCGACACCAAAAGACTGCGGAAAATGCCACGAACAACAGGTTAAAGAATTTGCAAACAGTAAACATGCGCATCAATTCTGGCTGCTAAAAAACGGTGACCGCGCCGTATTCGAATTTCCCATGGCCACTCGGCATGGTTGTGAACAATGCCATCAGGTGGGCAATATTTGGCCCGACGGCAGTGTTGGCGAATGTGATGTGTGCCATGCCAAGCATTCATTCAGCAAGGCGGTAGCTCGCCAGCCCGAAACCTGCGGCGAATGCCACATGGGACCGGATCACCCGCAAATCGAATTGTACAATGAATCGAAACATGGCAATATTTTTAAGGCCAAAAGTAAACATTGGAATATGAATTATTCCACAACCGATCACCAGAAAATTCCGATTGAAGTACCGGTGTGTACCACCTGTCACATGGATGGAAATGAAACCCAGCCCATGACCCATAACGTAAGCGCACGCTTAGCTACCGAATCGCAGGCTCCGTGGAGTTTCCGCACTGTTTGGGACAAAGAGCACTTAGGCGACTGGAAGAAAAAACGTGAACGCATGGAAGAAATTTGTGCCAGTTGTCATGCGCCCGATTTTTACAAAATGTATTTCTTAACAGCCGATTTGGTAAATTTGCAGTACGATGAAATACGCCGTCAGTTTGTTTATTGGACCAAAAAATTAACCCATGAAGGCCTTATCCATCGTTTGAAACGGGATGGTAAATATTATTCTAATCCGGTGCTGAACGGATGGGACGAATTGCCGGAACATGAAATGTACTATGGCTGGCATCACGAAGGACGCCGTTTTAGAATGGGTGCCGAAATGATGGGTGCCGATTATACCCAATGGCACGGCATTTGGGAAATTCAGGAAGACTTAACCGAATTGATTAAATGGGCGGCCGAACATGGTGATTCCGAAGCTAAAAAAATCGCCAAATCTAATGATCCCACTAAATTTATTACTTTTTCTTTGTATGATGTACCGGGTACCGCCTGGGGGATTGCCGCCAAAACCAATACCACGCCCTTTGTTTATAATACATTTCCCGATTACTGGGATCGCGTTTACAAAAACGTAGAAACGGCTTACAAACGTGGTTTGCTCTCGGACGAGCAGTGGGAATTATGGCTTAAACGCTACAAAAACAAAGAATATTATCTCGGGTTGAAATATGCCAATACGCCTCAGGTCGATTCGGTTTGGAACTTTTACAAAAAACGTAACGAAATTGACTTTAAGGCTATGAAAGAACAAGTAATTGATATGGTACTTCCCGGAAAAAATTTCTTTAACAATAAATAATTTTCGCTTGTCGGATAATGGCGGGTGTTAATCCGCCATTATCTTTTAATTAGAATGCCAAAAGATGAAGTTAGTTTTACGCGATTTGAACATAGGGCGCCTGTTGCTTTTAGGTGTGCTATGGGGCCTTTTCGAAGTGTTTTTAGGTAAGCAACTTAAAAGTTGGCAACCCTCTTTATTCGCATTTGTCATGCCATTCGTAATAACCGTATTTATAATTCTGGCCAAAAATTTTGTGTCCGATACCGGAGGCATATTGGGCATGGCCGTTATTGCCGCCGTGATGAAATGGTTTGCTTCGGGAATGATTTTGCACGGTGCTTTTATGGCGATTTTGCTCGAAGCCATGCTGGCCGAGCTTGTTTTTTTAATTTTGGATTTTGGCTTTCGGGCCGTAGTTGCGATTGGCGTACTGTTTCAGTTGTACGACTTATTTCATCCGTTTTTAGTAAACGGCAATCTTTGTCAAACAGTCCGTTTTGTGCATTTTAAGGAGTGGTTTACTCGCTTGTTTTATGACGGGCAAAATTTGTCGAATCAATATTTGTTGTTGCTTTTAATTGGCATCCATTTTATTGTCGGTCTTTTGGCCGCAGTTACCGCTTGGCTTTTGTTAAAAATTTGGCGAAAGAGCTAAAGCGCTTGCAATTAAATGGGTCAATTAAAATTAACGCTGCTTAAATTCCTTTTTTAGGGTAAAGCCGATCAGGAATTGCCAAAACTCCCAGGTTCCCTTCTTTTGCATTAATTGCTCCTGTTCCTTACCGAATTTCAAATAGAATTCTGTTATTTTATTGATATCTTTACCCAATTTTAAATACATGCGATCGGTCGAATTTACGGGCGTGTAGCGCAAGGCAGGTTCAAATTCGTTTTTAACGGAGCCCAGTTTTCTGTATTCTCCGTAAAATAAAACCGTCCACGAAGGTGAAAGCCAGAATGCCATTAAAACATTGAGTGCATAATCCGTAACCAATCGGCCGGCATGTTGATGCGCGTGAAAAAGCAATCGATAATCTACGGAAAAAAGGTAGTTTTTTGCTCGTTCGATATGCAAAGAAAATCCGGAACGGTTGCCATGTTTCTTCTCCAACGTATCGCCAATTATCGGTATTAATTCATAGTGTTCGTGATACAACCGAAATTGGAACAGTACGGATTTGAATTTCCACGAAGGTCCTGCCTGATAGATGACCGCATTGAGTTTTTGACGATCAAAATCTTTTGTATTCCGGTACCACAGGCAGGCATCGGCAGTCCAAAAAAGAGAAGGGAAATCGGAATCGTAAACGAGCTGAAAGGTCATATCGCTGCTTTGCCAGGCATATCGGGCGGCTCGGAATTTTAAATTTTGGTATCGGCTGCGAAAATGCAACAAAAGGCTTAGGCGATTATAGCGGTGCCGCAAGGAAAAGCGACCGTTAATGTATTGACTGAAAAAAGCAGAATTCAAATCGAAAATTTCGGGTTGATACTTGACATTCCAGTAAAAATCCGTTTGGGCACAATTCATTTTTTGTCCGAAACGAATCCCAGCACGGTTAAGTAAATACAGGCGATTATGTTCGAAACGGGAAAAGCCGCTTTGAAGTTGCATGGCGGAAAAAAATTGCGCCTGAACCGTGGTTACGGTAAGCAGAATAAAGAAAATTTGCAAAAGACGATTGTTGGTTGACAAAACATTTCTGGATACGCACATCTGCGATTACTTTTTTAATTTTGCCTGAATAATGCGACGATATTGATCGAGAATTTTTCGTGTTTGCTTTATGGCTTTTAAAACCGAATCGGTTGAAACGCGGGAATTTGTTGTCAAAGCTTGTTGAATAAGACGGTCGATTCGAGCCAAATCGAGGGCAAGCGGTAAACGATTACTCGAGGCAATTTCGCCGCGGCCAACATTTTGGACCATCGGTTTGTTATTTACCCCCTCCTTGACAGCCATGGGCGCATTCATGGGAGGGCCGTTTACTTCGCTCATAAACGTACGGGTTTTTTCTCTCAATCGTTGCATTCGGTAAAGCGCATCGCTTTTAAGTTGCAAATAGCGATCTTGTGTGTTAATGGCCTGCAACGCGCGCTGCAAATAGTCGTTAAGAATCGCTTTTTGCAAACTGTCGTTGATTTCATTCGGATTGATTTTGGTTAGTTTTCGCAGATCGAACGGTAAATTTTTTAATTCGGGAGAAACGTGTAAACGCTGTTCGTACAAGTGATTTAATTTTTTCGCCAGCGCATTTTTCGTTTTTCCGGAACGAACAGTCGATAGTTTTTGCCTTAACAAATCGATTTGTTCGGAGTACCTTTTAAACAGCAACGCATTAAGCGTTTTAATGCGGTGATTCAAAGAATCGGATTTGCTTTGCAAGGTTACAATATGTCTGGAAAGCGAAAGGGCCTTTTTTTGCACCGCATGTATTTTCGATCGCTTTGCGCGAACTTTTTGCAAGGAGTCGATGGCTGTTTGCAACGGTAAAAGTTGTTTTTGCAAAATACCGATTTCTAAGGACAGATTAAAATATTCGCGCAACAATAAGCGGCGTTGTTGTTCTGCATGTTTTAGCGGTTGTTGCGCCAAAAGCAAGCCCAAAGAGACCATGCCAAATAAGATAGTGCGTTTCATGATTTCAAACCGAATTTTTCCAACTTGTAATAAAGAGCACTGGTGCCGATACCCAAAAGTTTGGCGGCCCGATGTTTTACACCGTTGGCTTTTTTTAGCGCTTCGATGATTAAATTTTTTTCGAAATGATACAGGGCGTCGTTTAGAGCCAAGCCCTGATAATCCGTAACCGCGGAACCAATACCGTTCAAGTGCGATGCAACCAAACTTGCCGGAATGGTTTTTTCGGGGCAAATAATGTGCAGGCGTTCCAAAACATTTTGTAGTTCACGAATATTCCCGGGCCAATTGTAGGCCTTTAAAATTTCGTTTGCCTGTGGCTCGAATCGTTTAACGATATGTCGCCGTTTATTGAGTTCTCGTAAAAAATATTCGACCAGAAGCGGAATATCTTCCTTTCGCTGACGCAAAGGCGGGATGTTTACGGGAATAACATTTAGGCGGTAGTAAAGATCTTCGCGAAAATGTCCGCGGGCAATTTGTTCTTCCAGGTTCCGGTTGGTGGCCGCAATAATGCGCACATTTACGTGTAATGTGGTTTCGCCGCCCACGCGTTCGAATTCCTTTTCCTGCAGCACGCGTAATAGTTTTACCTGAAGAGCGGGCGAAACATCACCGATTTCGTCCAGAAAAAGGGTGCCGCCGTCGGCCAATTCGAAACGGCCTTTGCGTTGACGAATAGCGCCGGTAAACGAACCTTTTTCGTGACCGAAAAGTTCGCTTTCCAAAAGGTTGTCGTTTAAGGCGCCGCAGTTTACTTTAATAAAGGGCCGATTTTTACGCGGACTTTGTTGATGGATGGCACGGGCGATGAGTTCTTTGCCCGTACCGCTTTCGCCTTGAATAAGTACAGGCGTGTTTTCGGCGGCTATGGTTTCAATCAAACGAAAAATTTGCCGCATGGCCGGTGATTGTCCGACGATTCGGCCGAACTGTCCGGAAACTTCCTGATGTAAATAGGCGTTTTCGGCCTGTAAATTTTCAATTTGCTTTTTGCGAAAAATATTTCGGGCTACATTGTTCACGCGAAGCAAGAATTCTTCTTTGGAAAACGGTTTGGTTAAAAAATCAACGGCACCGTAGCGCATGGCTCGCACGGCTTCGTCTATGGTTCCGTAAGCGGAAATCAACAGTACTTCGAGATCGGGTTGAATTTTTTTGGCCTGTTGTAAAACCTGCAAACCGTCAATAGGCTGCATGCGCAAATCCGTAATAAGAATATCGGCCCGATGATCGGTTAAAAATTGCAAAGCCGCTTTTCCGTCTGCGAAATCGAACACAAGATAGTGCGCCCGTTTCAAATGTTCTCTAAGGCCCAAACGCATGGTCTCGTTGTCTTCACTAATAACTACGGTTAAGCTTGCCTTTTTCATGCTTCGCCGTCTTTCGAATTTAGTTTTATTATGAACAAGGCCCCGCCCTTGGCGCCCTCCGATACCGTAACGGATGCACCGTTTAGAGTGCACAATTTCTTGCAAATGGTAAGCCCCAGCCCGATGCCATCGGTTTTGGAGGTAAAAAAGGGGCGGAAAATTTTTTCTCTTTCGCTTTTGGCAATGCCCGGGCCGTTGTCTTCCACTTCCAGCGTATCGTTGTGGGAACGAATGGTGATGATTCCCTCTTTGCCGTTTAAGGCTTGCAAACTATTCGAAATCAAATTGTTTAAAATCTGTCTGAGATGTTCCCGATCGAATAAAATGAAAGGTTGGCGGAATTCTGTGCGCAACTCCGCTTGTTTTTCTCTTAACACCGGAGCATAGTATTCCCGTAATTCGTTTATCAATTTGGCCAAACGAACCATTGTTCTTTGCGAAGGGCGTGGTCGGCTATAATGTAAAAATTGATTGATTTGTTTTTTCAAGTGCCCTACTTCGTCTGAAATCCGATTTAAATACTGAATGTCGTCGTGGTTCGCCGGTAAGTCGTCGCGAATCAAATCGGCCAACAATTCGATGCCTCCCAAGGGATTCCGCAATTCGTGGGCGATTTGGGCCAGCATTTGTTCTTTTTCCCGATCGCGTTGAGCCAGAGCGTCGCGCATTTGGGAGAGAGCACTGGCTAATTGCTTCATCTCTTTGATTTTAAAATCGGGCGTTGGGGCCGTAAAATCCCCGCGGCCTATTCGGTTGCTAAAACGGATAATTTTGCGTAACGGTGCATGGACCGAACGAGCAATAAACAGGGCGGCCAAAAAAGTAAGTACCATACCCAGCAAACCGAACAGTAAAAATTGGCCGGATAATCGGTTGATTTGCGCCAAGCGTTGTGCGTTTTCGCGTAGCCCGATAAATAAATCGGCAGAAAGCCGGTTAAAAGCCCATAAATACCACTGACCGTCGTCTGCTTTAAACGGTTCACTAATCAGGTGTTGTCCGGGTTGCAAATCGTTTATCGTTTGCTTGTTGATTAACAGAGCCGTTTGTGCATCGTGCGTGTGCAAGGCACTTAACACTTGCCCTTTGCGATTAAAAATAAAAATGTTTTTAACCTGCAGGAGCGTATCGAGTTGTGCTAATGTATTTGCCACATACGTTCGGGCCAAAGAAGGTTCGTCCGGAGAAAGAAAACGCAAAAAAGGCCGATCAATGCGTGCCTCAGCCACACGCAACGCAATGCTTACCTGTTCGCGAAATTGTTCCAGATAAAGATTACGCACAAACAGGTAGCTAAAGCGAGCGAGCAAAACGATCAACAAAATGTTAATCAAAACAAAAATCACAATGGTTCGGAGGCGAAGGGAATTAAACATCGTTTTTCAATCGGTAATTTTTCAATTAGCAGCCAACAGGAGCGTGGCCCCTAACGTGCCATTTTCGTATGAGTTTACAAAGAACGGTGTAAAAAAACAATTGTCCCCAGTAGAAAAATCCCATTTCTTTGCAAATCTGTTCCCATGATCGTTATAAATCAATTCGTCCAAACCGGACGCAGAATTTTTCCCATAAATAGCAATGTGCCGGACGATTTTTCACTGATAACAAAAAGGTACGGATGATCGAAAGTAATGGTCAAATTATGAGGCTGAATTGAAGTGGCGCCGATTTCACCAACGGTAACCGCGGCCGCTTCCGTTCCTTTTTCATTTATTTCCACATACGTTTGATGAATGATTTTACTGATACGCAGATTGCTATTAGCGGAAATCCGTGAAAAATCGGCCTCGGAGCCAAAGGCAATTCCCATCCCCAAATCTTTTAAAGGCGTATTCAGAATTGTTTTAAAGCTAAAGCGCAATTTCGGCAAAATAATCGTACATTGACGCGAGCGCAGTGAATCGTCAATATGTTGCCAGAGGTTCCCATCGAATCGAAACACGTAATCATTGAATTCACTTGCATTTTTCGGCATGATAACGGTCACAACAAAATTACCCTGTCCGTAGGGGAGTTGTACCGCTTTAATAGTGTTGTTAATAAAAATCGGTATTTTGATCTTGGTTGCCATCATATCGCAGGAAATTTGAGTTCCGTCCGTAAGATAAAAATCGCGCTGTCTTGTGCTTTGAGGCGGAAATTCGTATTGCCAGGAACCGTGAAAATAAAGAGCATTAATCAGATACATTATGGCATCGGGAGGAATAGAACGGATAACATGTTTTATTTTATTGTGCGTTGCCGAGGCAATCCATTGATTTATTGTAAGAACGGCTTGTGGGTCGGCAAAATTTAATGTGCGAATTTCCGCATCAAAATATGTTTTGTTTAGTGACAAGAATTGCGGCAGGAAAGTAAGCCCTTGCTTGCACCAAACGGAATTGGCGATTTCGAGGGTAACCGAGGAATCGAGTTGTTGCAGCGCATCGTACAAATAGCCATAGGTTTGGTTAACGGATTGTTCGCTGATGTTCGTAAAACCGAGTGTGTTGCGTATGGCTGCATAGGTTTCGCCCTTGGCGCCGTTTAAGGCCATTCCCAGAACCATGGATACACTGAAGGGTGAAATAAATACGTTTTGATCGCTAAACAATTTATTTGTCTGAGAGAACAACGCAAACGAAAACTGATTATTCGTTTGAATAACCTGTTTTTGCAAATGGGTTACCGGCAGTGTTTGGTATTTTTGGTTTTGCGGAGCAAGCGGAGAACGGTCGCGGCTGCACGAGTTCAAAGAAAAAATCAGAATAAGCGCAATAATGATATTTAACGTTTTCATGGTTTCACCTTCCTTGTTTTAAATCATTCTTATTTTGCCTGGAATATTGCAAAAAGTGTACGGAAGTTTTTGCTTATTTCGAAAGATCTGTCACCTGCCCCATAAATAAAATAGCCTGACTTTTCTTTTCAAAAATAACCAACAGGAAAGGCCTGTCGGCAACCAGTTCGAAAAAATCGGTATTGGCAGATCGTGAGAATCCTACCAAAGTAACTCCGGCCGCCTCGGTGCCTTGTTCGTTTATTTCCACGAAAGTTTTGTGTTTGACAATGCTCATAAAAACTGATTTTTGCGGAGTAAGATGGCTAAAATCTGCTTTGGCCGGGTTGAATGCATCGGGCATGCCCATCTTTTTCAGAACATTGTTTAAAACCATGGAAAAACCGATTTTCGTCCGTGGCAGTCCGATTGTACCGCTGTCTGTTGAACAGGCGCGTAACCATGTTCGCCAGGCAGGTAAATCAAAGGAATTAACGAAGTCATCAAAATTGACCGATTGGTTGGGAACAATAACAGCCAGATTAAAATTACCATTACCATAAGGCAGTTGGACCATTTCCAGACGACTGTTGGCATAATGCGGAAATTTTTTGGTGACGAACATCATTTTACAGGGAGTTTGCCCTCCCGTAAGTGTTTTAAACATCCAGTCCTGCGTAAATTTGCTATCGAACGCATATTGCCAACTTCCTTTAAAATAAATGGCATTGATTAGGTACATCAGGGCATCGCGGGGAATGTAATTCAGGATGGAATTGATTTTTCCGTTGGTTTTGCGAGATACCCAGGCGTTTATGGAATCGACCGTGGCCGGATTGCTAAAATCCGCTTTGTTTATTTGCGCATTAAAAAATTGCCGGGTTACATCCGTAAACGATTGCAGTACTTCAAAATTGCGATCATACCAGACGGAATTGGCGATTTTAAACATAACTACAGGATCGCTTGCGGTTAATTGCTTAAAATAATTTTGGTACGTTTGATTAATTGTTTGCAAATCGTAATGTTCAAAGCCGAGTACCGAACGCATTTGTTGAAATGTTTCACCGTTGGCTCCGTTTAAAGCCATGCCCAAAGCCATGGAAACGCTGAACGGAGAAATGAAAATATTGGAATCCTGTTTGACTTGTTTGATCGCTCGAAACAGTTTAAAGGCAAAGCTATTGTTAAGGGAAGCAAATTGCGTTTCGGAAAGTGAATGCGAATGAAATGGTTCGTTAATACCCGCAGGCTGTTCGTCGTAAGCACAGCCTGCAAGCAAAAAAGACAAAAGTAAATAGATAATCGGTTTCATTTTGTTCCTTTTTTATTTATTGACGGTTTAATTTAAAGCACCATTCACGTAGCTGCAATTATTAATTTACCCCTTTGATAAGTTCAGATAAATACTTAATTCCCATTGGCTGATACGGGTATTATTGCCAAAATCAGGATTTATCAAATAGCGTATGAAAATATTGTGTACGGGACGCACGTCAAAACCCAAGGCAAGATCGGCGGAATCTTTTGTTTGGTTGTCATCCGGTTGCAAACGGTACCGTTTAATAAAATTTTGTTTTATGCTTTCGTTTCCGTTATACAAATTGTACCATTCCCGATAAAAAGCATCGGTTTTTTCGTTTGTTCTCCAGGCGGTCCATACTTTGTTGATTATGGCAAACAAAGCCAGATTATCGTTTATTTTGTGTCGTACGTAAACAGGCATTTGTACGGATTGCTTGGTGTAACGGTAATGCCAATAAATCATTTTGTCCTCTTTGTGGCGCGAGATTCTTTCATAATAATTAGTGTCGTTTTGGTTCAAATAACGCCAGCAATAATCAAACCGTACTGGTTCGCTGATTTTTTTCTCACCGGTCAAATACGAAAAATAAAAACCGATCCGCATAACGGTACGGTTGTTTTGTGCAACGCGCAAACTAAACATGGATTCGAAATGATTTTCGTTTAGAGAACCGTCATCGGAATAGATATTGAATAGAGTGGCGGTACTTTCGGAACGGTTATTTTGCAGCCCGCTTTGATTCTGACAAATCGAAACATCGTTTTCGTGAATGTTGGCGTAATTACGTAAATTGTTATGAAGAAGGGAATAATGGAAAAACGCAAAAACCGTTTGGCGGGCATGAGGCGAAAAACGCAATGTTACCGTGGAATAATAGCGATTTCCGTCATGGTCAAAGTGTAAAGCCTGCCGATGCCCGGAGTAATGGCTTCCGTAAATAGATGAATCGAGTGAAACCTCGTTTTGTTTGGCGCGTCCGTTTAACCGGCCCGCCTGAATTCCGAATTGCCACTTTGGGTTTGCCAACCAAACGAGACCTGCGGAAATATCATGGTGATTATAGGTTAACCCGCGGTCCTTCGATTCGGAGGCTAATTCATTACGGTTAAGATGATCGCTGCTCAGGTTAAGGTAATGGGCATCGCGTTTATGTAATACCACATCAACTCCTATGCCGGCCCACAAATGTGCATTAATTTGGTAAGATAGGTAAGTGGCCAACAAATGGGCGCGGGTAAGTGTGTTGTTCCTTCTTTGCCGATAGAAAATAACCGGCGGCGAATTATCTTGGGCAAAATGATCGTCAAAGGTTTCTAACCCGTAAAAATAGATCGGTTGTCTGTAAAAAGGTTCTTCTTTGTAAATTAATTGGTAAGCAGTGGTAAGTTGAAGGCGGGAAGATATTCGACCGCTGAAACCGACCGAAAAAAACGGCATCGGTTCGCTACGCGAAATACGATACCAACACGGATTCAGATTAATATAAGGTGGTTGATTCGGTATGCCATAAAAGTTCGAGAAAAACACCCGCGGAACTTGTTCGGCACGGTTACTTTGGTAGTCAAGATAAAATTTGTAGTTCCGGCTTGTATCGGCAAGGCCGAATGCAGGGTTCAGGCTGAGACGCATAAATGTGTCCGAAAAGAAACCGGGCGCAACTGTCGACAAATTATTAAGAGCAAAGGTATTCAAATAGTATCGCTGAAAATACAAATCGGAATTTTCGAACTGTTTTTCCAGCAATTGTGTATCATGATTTTGGCTGTGCGCCATGTGCATAAAGGCGAAAACCAAAACAAGTAAGACTATTCTTTTCATCGTTTACTCCGGCAGATCTTAAAAAGGTACATTCATTTGCGTTTCAAAATTAGTGCCAACCGAAAAACATTGATATTTAAGGCATGTTCGGGCGGTTCTTTTGTTGAAAATATTCGGATTTCTGAAAAGGCCTCAGATTTTTGAAAATCGGGCGGTAGGAATATGCTTTGGAAAAAGGTGTTACCTTGCAAACAAAAAGGCCCGCATTCCACAGGAATACGGGCCTAAAAAGTCGGGTTCATTTATTTTAATGAAAAATATGAAACGAAATGGAAGTTAAGTCTAAAACAGGGCTCCAATAAACGCCGAACAGCAGAGTGGGCACTAACAAAACGGTAAGTACCACTTTGTCGTACAAGCTTGTGGCCACGGTTTCCTGCACGGGTGCGCTTTCCAAAAACATGGTACGTACAATATTGGCATAGTAATACAATGAAACCACACTGTTTAGCACACCCAAAACAGCCAGCAAATACCAGCCGCCTTTAATGACCGCCGCAAACAAATAAACTTTACCGATAAATCCGGCCAGCGGTGGCAATCCTGTTAAAGAGAACAGAAAAATAGCCAAAGCAATAGCCGAATACGGTGCGCGGTAACCCAGACCTTTAAAAGCGGAAATTTCGTCGCTGCCCAGCTTATTGGTCATATTGATAATAATCCAAAAAGCACCCAAATTCATAATCATGTAAATAACCAGATAAAAAAGAATCGCATGAAAGCCCTGAGCGTTAAAAACCACCATGGCCATAATCATATACCCGGCATGGGCAATGGATGAGTAGGCCATCAAGCGTTTGATATTGGTCTGGCGCAAAGCAACGGTATTTCCGAAGGTCATGGTCAAAACGGCCAATACGGCAATAAGAACCGGGATATGGACTTGCAGGTTCTGTGAAAAATTTACGGCGTCGGCACCAAAAGGATGCGCTACTACCGTAAGCAAAAAGCGAATCATTACGGCCAAACCGGCTGCCTTAGGCCCAACGGAAAGAAAAGCGGTAATGGGTGTGGGGGCTCCTTCGTATACATCGGGCAACCAAAAGTGAAAAGGCACCATAGCGATTTTGTAACCGAGTCCGGCCAAAATTAAAACAACGGCAATAAAAAAAGCTGCCTGATTCGGCGGATTGGCCCCAAGCGCCTGCTGAATTTTTAGCAGGTTGGTATGGCCGGTCATACCGTACAGGTACGAAAAGCCAAAGGCCATTACACCGGTACTGGTGGCTGCGTACAGAATGTATTTTAACGAAGCTTCATCCGATTTCGGATTACGTTTGGTAAAGCCGGTCAGAACATAGGACATTAACCCCAGCAATTCCATGGAGATAATAATCATTAAAATATCATTAACGGCAGCCATTAGGAACATGCCCAATGTGGCGATGAGAATCAAAATATAATATTCCGATTTTTCCCGGAAGTAAGGCAACGAAAAGAAAATGATGATGACGGAAGAAACCGCGGCGATAAGCTTAACAAGTACCGCCATGGAATCCATCACCAGCATGCCGTAAAAAATGTCGGTAACCGGAAGCTGGTATTGTCGAAAAATCAAGAATACGCTTATTATTAAGGCTGCAGCCGAAAGAATACCTATCCAAATTTTCTGCTCTTTTTTTAGCAGCATATCTATTATCAATAGAATTAAAATTGCAGCGCTTAAAAATAGTTCCGGTATAAAATACGATAAACTACTCAAGTTATCCATAGGTCTATTTTCCTCTTAACCAACCACAGTTAGTGCATTAGTGCATTAAGGCAATTAAGTGAATTAACGAAGAACGCATTAAGTGTAAAATGGGCATAGGATAAATACCGAAAAAGATGACCATAATGCCCAACGGAACCAAAGTAAATAATTCGCGGCCGTTAATCTCGGCAATGTGCTCGTACTTGGGATTCAATTTACCCAGAAAAACGCGTTGTACGGTCCACAAAACGTACGAAGCAGTAATGACAATACCCAGAGCAGCCAAAATGGTTAAAGTACGATACACGCCGAATGAACCGATGAAGACGCTGGCTTCGGCGATAAAACCCGTCATGCCGGGTAAACCCATGGCGGCAAAAAAGGCCAAAGCGGCAACACCGGCATAAATGGGCATACTTACGGCCAAGCCTCCAAAGCCTTCGATTTGACGATGGTGGGCGCGATCGTAAATAACACCGACTAACAAGAATAGCATAGCCGTGATCATACCGTGGCTAAACATCTGGAAAATGGCGCCATGCATGCTCGCATCGGTCATGGCAGCCATACCCAACAGTACAAATCCCATGTGTGATACCGAAGAATAAGCCACCAGTTTTTTTAGATCTTTTTGTGCCATGGCCACAAAAGCACCGTACAAGATGTTGATTACGCCAAGGATGGCCAGAGCATAGGCGGTTTTAACGGCAATGTCTGGGAATATGGGATAACTGATGCGGATTAATCCGTAAGTACCCATCTTCAAAAGAATACCGGCAAGAATCACACTGATGGCCGTCGGCGCTTCAACGTGTGCATCGGGCAACCATGTGTGGAACGGGAAAACCGGTACCTTAATGGCAAAACCGATAAAGAGCAAAATGTACAACCAGTAGCGCACGTCAATATGTTTTAGCCAACCGGAATGGTTGCTTTGATCCATCATGTGTAGCATATTAAATGTGTGTTGGCCGGTAACCGGGTCTTTAACATTAAAATACAAGGCCAGCATAACCACCAACATGAGTACCGAACCCAGCAAAGTGTACAGGAAGAACTTAATGGCCGCATATTCACGCCGCGGGCCGCCCCAAATTCCGATAAGGAAGTACATCGGTAACAACATTACTTCCCAGAATACGTAAAAAAGGAAAAAATCGAGTGAAACAAAAACCCCTAACATACCGGTTTCCAAAAGCAGGAAAAGGGCAAAATAGCCTTTAACGGATTTGTTGATGCCAAAAGAGGCCACAATCGCCAAAAAACTAAGCAACGTGGTCAACCAAAACATGGGGAAACTCAATCCGTCCAGACCGACGAAATATTCGATGTGCAAGGAGGGAATCCATTTGGCATGTTCCACAAACTGGAACTGCATTTCGTTGTTGATTCCGCTTAACGAATAGTTAAATTGAGTCCACATGTAGGTTGCAATTATCAGGGGAATAAAGGCAACAACAGCGGAAAACCATTTAATCGCTTTTTCATTCTGTTTAGGGATTAGAAGTACGATTAACAGACCAAAAATTGGTATAAACGTAACAAGACTAATCATTCCCATGAACCTGACTCCTATTTATCTCATTCTAAAATCTAATTTAATTATTTATGATCAATTACATCAACGTACCGATAATAATCAGAATCAAACCGGCTAAAGCACCGAAAATATAAAATTGGATCTGGCCGGTTTGTACTTTGCGCAATCCTTGTCCTACATTGTTAATAAGGTCAGCCACTGCGTTTACCAGGCCGTCGATAAAGCCCAAATCAAAAATGCCGCTAAAACGCGAAACATGACGCGTTACAAAAGCGGCGCCATTGACAATTCCGTCAATAATATGAGCATCGAACCAGGCCAGAATATTATTCCACAACAAAAGGCCTCGCACAAACGTAGCATTGTAAATTTCGTCAATGTAATATTTATGATAGGACAAATCGTATAAGGGACGTATTTTTCGCGTAAGCGCTTCCACATCCCATTTTTTCCAATAGTAAAACATGAAAGCCAGCAAAATGCCGCTTAAAGCCAAAATAATGGAAATCATCATACCATTTACGTGCGCGGCATGTTCGATTTGTTCGGGAATTTCCGAAACAGGGTGCCCCAATTGAATACTTACGGCCGATTCCGGTTCTTTTATTTGATGGAAGAACCATCCGTGTTCGGCCGTTAGTGGCGTAACGGAAGGTAAGGTAAAAAAGATCCAAATGCTTAGCGTGGCCAGCGTAATGAGCGGCCCGGTCATTACTTTAGGACTTTCGTGAATGTGTTCATACAAATCGGGCCGTTTGGGTTCGCCGTAAAAGGTTTTAATGATCAAACGGAACATGTAAAAGGCGGTGATAATGGCGGCGCCAAAGCCGAAGACCGGCAACAGGTAATGAATGGGATTCGACTGCGCCATGGCAAAGGCCAAGGTTCCGCCCAGAATGGCGTCTTTGCTTAAAAAGCCGCTAAAAAAGGGAATACCCGATAAGGCCAGAGAAAAAATGAGAAAGGTGTAATAGGTAACCGGCATTTTGTGGCGAAAGCCGCCCATAAGGCGAATATCGTTGGGATCTTCTTCCACTCCGGTTTTGTGCATAGCGTGGTGCATGGCATGAATAACGGAACCGGAACCTAAAAACAGCCCGGCTTTAAACATGGCGTGCGTTACCAGATGGAAAAATCCAGCCTGATAGGCGCCCACACCAATGGCCATAATCATGTAGCCCAACTGACTGATGGTAGAGTAGGCCAAAACACGTTTGATATCGTTTTGAGTAATGGCAATGGTGGCCGCAAAAAAAGCGGTAAAGCCGCCAATGTAAGCCACAACCAGCATGGCGTCGAAAGAGAGCATAAAAGAAATGCGGGCCATTAAGTAAACGCCGGCCGCTACCATGGTGGCAGCATGGATTAAGGCGCTGACCGGTGTGGGACCTTCCATGGCATCGGGTAGCCAAATGTGTAACGGAAATTGTGCCGACTTACCCACGGCACCGGCAAACAATAAAATACCGGCAGCGGTAAGCAACCCGCCTGCTAATTTTCCCTGAGCCACCAAAGTGTGGATGTCGGTAATGGTAAAAGTACCCAAAGTGGTGAATACGATCAATAAACCGATCAAAAAGCCCCAGTCGCCGACGCGGTTGGTAATAAAAGCCTTTTTCCCTGCGTCGGAGGCCGATTTCTTTTCAAAGTAAAAACCGATGAGCAGGTAAGAACACAGACCTACCAGTTCCCACATCATAAAAATGCCGAAAAGATTATCAAAAAAGATTAAGCCGAGCATGGAAAAACTGAACAGGGAAAGGTAGGCGAAAAAACGGCTGTAGCGGGGATCGCCTTCCATGTAACCGATGGAATAAATGTGTACGACAAAACTAACCGTTGCAACAACCATGGCCATTACAATTGCCAGATTGTCCAGATAAATTCCCATGCTAATTTTAAAATTACCGGCGTCAATCCAAGGTATGGAGGCATGTACCGCAAAATCCGGCGTGTAATTGATAAGCATTCGCACAAACATTACCAGCGAAAGAATAAAAGAGATGCCGATTGCCGAAACCGAGACCCAGTCTCCTTTGCGGGGTAGTCGTTTTCCCAAAAATATTTGGATTACAAACGCCAGAAGAGGCAGTAACCAGATATAAAGCGCAAGCGTTATCATATTTTCTCCTGCATTCGCTTTATTAGTTTTTCATTTCGTTCATTTGTGTTACGTCAACCGTTGTTTTGCTTCTGTAGATGTTCAGGATAATGGCTAAGGCAATAGCCGCTTCGGCAGCGGCCAAAATGATGATAAAAATAGCGACAATTTGTCCGTTAAGACCTTTATCCACGAATTTAGCAAAAGCAATAAAATTAATGTTAACAGAATTAAGTACCAGCTCCACCCCCATAAGAATACCAACGGCATTTTTTTTGGACAGAATGGTAAAAATACCAAGGGTGAAAACAATGGCACCGATAATTAAGTAGGGCATAAGCGTGTTCATTTTTCTTTGTCCTCCGCTCGTGCAAGATACACAGCTCCGATTAAGGCCCCGAGCAATAAAATCGAGGCGATTTCAAAGGGGATAAGATAATGTCCCAAAATGGCCTTACCGATTGCTTCGGTAGTGGGTGTAAAGGCTTTGGGGGTACCGGCCAGCCAAACATTTTTACTAAGCAAGGCTGCGATGATGGCCGCTACGAAAAGCCCGCCGCCCACACTAAGCCATAGCGAATTGTGGGCCGTAAGCGCCTTGGTGTCATAAATTTTTTGCGTCATTAAAACGCCGAACAAAATCAACACCAAAATACCGCCTACATAAATAATAATTTGGGTAACGGCCAAAAAATCGGCACTCAAATAAACATACAACCCTGCAAACCCGAAAAAAGTAAACAGCAAGGCAAAGGCCGAGTAAATAATTTTGTTAGAAAAAGCGACAATACCTGCTGAAATAACGGTAAAAGCCGCTATGGCATAAAACAAAACTTCCTGCATTTCCATTCAATTGTCTCCGCTTTTCTCAAAATCTTTTTGATTACGGGTTACCTTGGAATTTTTAATTTCCCTGACTGGGATTTTTTGCTTCTCGTGCTTTGGCCAAAGCCGCTTTGCGCTCTTCTTCTTTGCGCATTAATTCCTGTGCTTCTTCCGCGCTGTAATTGGAGAAATGATAAATCAGCTCGTCGCGATCGTAAACGGAAAATTCGTATTCGGGGGTCATGTAAATACATTCCGTTGGGCAGGGGAAGGTACACAGGTTACAATAGCAGCATTTGGACATATCGATATCGAATTTAATGACATGAAACGGCTTCTTTTTGCCATTGGAAGTAAGCCCCAAATCTTCGTCTTTACTGGCTTTAATCAAATCGATTTCAATACAATCGACCGGACAGGCGCGTTCGCACTGACGGCAACCAATACAATCGTCAATGTTTACGAAAAGGCGCATGCGCGAACGTTGGGGAAGCTCTACCTTTTCGTGGGGGTATTGCACGGTAACCGCGGGCACGAACAAATGGCGAAAGGTGACCCACATTCCGATCAGAATGGTAGCAATGGCATCGTATATGTTTTTAAAATATTGTCTCATGGGAACAATCCTTTTTTAGAGAGTTAGCACTCGCCAAAAACTTACAATTATAATCAGAGCAAACGAAAACGGTGTTAACACTTTCCATGACGTGTACATAAGCTGGTCAACGCGTAAACGAGGTAAGGTCCAGCGCAACCACATTTGTACGAAAACCAGAAAAATGGCCTTACCGAACAGCCAGAACGGACCCGGAATAAATCCGAGAAATTCGAAAGGTGGTAACCAGCCACCTAAAAAAGCCACTGTGGCAATGGCAGAAACGACAAACATATTGGTGTATTCGGCTAAAAAGAAAAAGGCGAAACGCATTCCCGAATATTCGGTATGAAAACCGGCAACCAATTCCGACTCGGCTTCCGGCAGATCGAAAGGCGTACGGTTTACCTCGGCCAAAGAGGCAATAAAATAGATGACAAAAGCAATAAACATAAAGGGTAAATATCGAAAAATATTCCAGGAAAATATGTTGCCTTCCTGACCGTGCACAATACCCTGCATGCTTAATGTTCCGCTAATTAAAATTACGGTAATAAGCGACAAGCTAATGGGAATTTCGTACGAAACGATTTGGGCGGCAGAACGCATGGCGCCGTAAAGCGACCATTTGTTGTTGGAGGCCCAACCACCCATTAATATGGCAATGACACCCAGAGATGAAATGGAAAGAATGTAAAGCAAGCCGACATTCAAATCCGATGGAATAAAACTGCGGCTCCAGGGAATAACGGCAAAAGTAGCCAAAGCCGCTCCGAAAACAATGGCCGGAGCCATTTTAAATAAGGGACGGTCAGCATTTTCCGGAATGATGTCTTCTTTCATTAATAGTTTTAAAGCGTCGGCAATGGGTTGGGCCCAGCCGTGCCATCCGCCTACTTCCATCGGGCCCAATCGGTCTTGCATGTGGGCAGAAACTTTGCGTTCCAGCCAAATGGCAAACAGGGCAAAAACAGAAGTAAAGCCAAAAAGAACGGCAGCCGCCACCACGCCAACAAGAGTAACAAATATCCAATGAGGTAATTGTGAAAGACCCGGAAACAGGTCCAGAGCAAATTTCAATAATGGTTCCATAGTATCCTCATGATTTCGTTAGCGATCTATTTCTCCAAGTACGATATCCAAACTACCGAGTGTGGCTACCAAATCGGCAACCATCAAGCCCGGAGCAATGGCCTGAATAATACTTAAATTACTAAAGGCCGGGGCCCGTACTTTAACGCGTACGGGATTTTTGCCACCGTTGGAAACGATGTAATATCCCAGCTCACCCCGAGGTGTTTCGGAACGGAAATAAATTTCACCCTTGGGTACACGGACGTTTTTGGGGACGGTTTCTTTGGGATCACCGTCAGGAATTTGTTTTAAGGCCTGCCGAATAATTTTAACGGATTCGACCATTTCCTGAATGCGCACAAAGTAGCGATCCCAGGTATCGCCCACAGTGCCTTTTAGTCCGCTACCAACGCACGCTTCAAATTCAAAGCGGTCGTAAATACAATAGGGGTCGTCTTTGCGCAAATCGAATTTTACGCCGGAACCGCGTAAGCTGGGCCCGCTTAAACCGTAATTGATGGCCAGATCGGCCGGAATAACACCCACATTGGCCGTGCGTTCAATAAAAATTTTATTGTAAGAAAGCAGATCGTTGTATTCCTTTATTTTGGGGTTGAAATAATCCAGAAAATCATCCACGCGATCCAACCAACCTTCCGGTGCATCCCAGGCTACGCCGCCAATCCAAATGTAATTGTACAACAAGCGGGCACCGGAAATTTCTTCGAAAAGATCCACAATGCGTTCACGTTCGCGAAAGGCGTAAAGAAAAGGAGTAAACGCGCCGACATCCAAACCGTAGGTACCTAAAAACACCAAATGGCTGGCAATACGATTGAGCTCGGCCACAATAACACGAAGATACTGGGCGCGTTCGTTAACTTCCAAACCTATTAATTTTTCGACGGCCAAGGCATAGCCCAAATCGTTGTTCATAGAAGCAAGATAATCCATCCGGTCCACATAGGGAACAATTTGCGGCCAGGTCATGTATTCGGCGTGTTTTTCAAAGGTACGGTGTAAATAGCCGATATAAGGAGTGGCGCTTTCTATGATTTCGCCGTCTGTTTTGAGCAAAACGCGTAAAACACCATGCGTACTGGGGTGCTGAGGCCCCATATTTAATACATATTCGTCCGTTTTTAACGGATCGGGATTTACTAATTCGTATCGTGCTTCAGGAAAATTATTGCTGTTGGTCATCTTTCTCTTCCTTTTTTAGTGTCGTCGGAATTCCATGCCATGATTCTTGCGGCACGTAATCTTTACGCAGGGGATGACCCTCCCAGTCGTCGGGAAGCAGAATTCTGCGTAAATCGGGATGATTTACAAAGTTAATACCTAACAAATCGTAGGCTTCGCGTTCGTGCCAATCGGCCGTACGCCAGATATGCGAAACCGTTTTTACATCCGGTTTTTCTTTGGGTACTTCCGTTTTGATTACAATTTTGTGTTTTTTAGTCATGGAATACAGGTGGTAAACCACCCCCAAGTTTTCGCCCAAATCCAAACCAGAAACCGAATTCAGATAATCGAACTGAAGGTCGGCGTCATCCCGTAAAAATTCGGCGATTTCATCCGTTTTATCCGGCGCAACTACAACATACGGTTGCAATACTTCCTCGTTGAATTCCAAGATGGCATCCTGAAATTTGTCTTTTAATTTTTGATGAATGTCTTTGGCTTCCATAGTTTATTTCCCTTTTTTGGAGAGGATGCGTTCGTTTTTGATTTTTTCCTTTAATTCGTAAATGCCCTGAATCAGCGCTTCCGGCCGCGGAGGACAACCAGGAACGTAAACATCTACGGGTACGATTTGATCCACCCCCTTTAAAACATGGTATCCGAATTGCCAATACGGCCCGCCGCTATTAGCACAACTGCCCATGGAAATAACGTACTTGGGTTCGGGCATTTGCTCGTATAACCGACGGAGCAAGGGAGCCATTTTCATGGTAACCGTTCCCGAAACAATCATCACATCCGATTGGCGCGGGCTGGGTCGAAAAAACACCCCCAGACGATCCAAATCGAAACGAGATGCACCTGTAGCCATCATTTCGATGGCGCAACAGGCCAAACCGAATGTGATGGGCCACGGAGATCCTTGCCGTGCCCAAGCAAATAATTTATCTAAAGTGGAAAAAATGACATTGTCTCTAATGGCGGGATCGAGGGAATCTATTGTATCAACGGTCTCTTTGGGATCGCTCATAACTATTTTCCTTTCGGTTTAGGTAGGTGCTCCAATCTCGGGCGCGGTTTGACCCATTGCAGATCGCCCTTTGCCCAAACATAAGCCAGTCCGACTAACAAAACTGCAATGAATATGAACATTTCGACAAAAGCAAGCATGCCGATTTTGTTAAAAGCTACGGCCCAAGGGAACATAAAAATAATTTCAACGTCAAATATGATAAACATTAAAGCTATAACATAAAAACGGTTGTTAAAACGAATCCAAGCTTTACCGATCGGTAATTCACCGCATTCGTAAGTAAGATATTTTTGCGGGTAATCTTTTCGCGGCTGGATAATTCGGGAGATGAGTATGGTTATGCTAACCATTACAACGCCCACAACCAAAAATATTAAGGCAATGTAAAAACCATCCATACGTCGCTTCCTTATTTTAAGTCATTTTCCATGAAACATTTTAAAACAAGGTCAGAATTTATTATAATAAAAAAATCAAAGCAAATAATTAGCGCGCTTTTTTGTGAATTTTTGAATTTATTACTCGTTTTTTTATTTTAGGCATGCTCGATGCCCAATTTATTATGGTTCGATGTGGCTAATTTTTCTTTGAAAACCGACGATAATCGAAACTTTGCGGCGGCTGATCGAACGGATTTTTAGGGAAAAAATTAAGTCGGAAAGGTAGATGCATGACAATTTTGGTTACCGGCGGAGCAGGATTTATCGGCAGTCATTTGGTGGATCGATTGGTTTCGGAGGGCCATTCGGTGCGCGTGCTGGATAATTTGTTCCGCGGCAAAAAAGAAAATATTGCATCGCATTTGAAAAACAAAACCATTGAATTTTATCAAGAAGATATTCGCTACTACGAACGAATTAAAGATATTTTCAACGGCTGCGATATTGTGTATCATTTGGCAGCCCAATCCAACGTAATGGGGGCGGTGCAAAATATCGATTATTCATTTAATACGAATGTACTTGGCACTTTTAATGTTTTAAAGGCCGCCCGCGAATCGGGAGTACAGCGGGTTATTTTTACCTCATCGCGCGAGGCTTACGGCGAAGCCCAATATTTACCGGTGGATGAAAAACATCCGTTGGATTCTAAGAATACCTATGGGGCAAGCAAGGTGGCAGGCGAAAAATACTGTCAGGTGTTCCAAAATATGAATGCCTTTGAAACCGTAATTTTTCGACTGGCCAATGTTTACGGCGAACGCGATTTTGATAGGGTTATTCCCATATTTTTAAATAATATTGCCCGCGGTGAAGATATTCACGTTTACGGCGGCAAACAAGTGATCGATTTTGTTTCGATCGAAATTGTAGTACAGGCATTAATTCAGGCCATGGTTAATGGCCCTGCTACTAAGGCTCCTACCAATGTGGGTTCTGGCAAACAAACGACATTATTCGATTTGGCCGAACGTATTATGGAATTAACCGGCACCAACAACAAAATAGTGGTTGAGCCGCCACGTAGCGCGGAAGTGGTAAAATTTACGGCTGACATTCGTCGATTCAAATCCGTATTTAATGTGGAATTGCCGGAAGATCCGTTATATTATTTGCAAAAAATGATAGGCAAAAAATAAAGTCATAATAAATTAAAGGGGTTTTTACATGAACTATTCGTTCCAGATGGATAAGGATGTTTTAATCGCCCGTATTCAAAACAAACGGGCAACCGTAGAATTTGCCGGAAAATTTAAAGAAGATTTACTGAAGCAAATTGATGAAAATAGCGACAAAGTATTGGTGAATTTAAGCCAATGTGAATTTGTAGACAGTTCTTTTTTGGGTGCCTTGGTAGCCGGATTGAAAAAAGCCACCATGAAAGGCGGCGATTTGAAAATCGTAGGTTTGCAGCAACCGGTACAAGCCATGTTCGAACTAACGCGTTTGTACCGGATTTTTGATATTTTTAAAAACGAGCAAGAAGCGGTGAATAGTTTTTAAAATGAATCGCAAAATTATCTTATCCGTTCCGTCGGATATTCACTATTTGGCTACGGTCGAAAGCTTTGCCGATTTATTAATCAAACGCTTTGAATTGAATGAACAGGAACGTTCGGTGTTTTCGCGAAGGTTACGTTCTACCCTAAATGAGGCGTTTGTTAATGTAATTAAGCATACTCCCGTTCCGGATAATGCCTTAATCGAAATTGAATTTGAGATTGATGCTTCTCAGTTGATTATTCGTTTTCCCGATTGGGGGAAGGGGGTCGCCATTGAAGGCGCTCTTCCTCCTTATCCCGATCATCTTACAGGTACAGATCATTTGTTTTTAAAGACAATCGACGGAGAAGTACATGCTTTGGTGGAATCGCCACATATGCTAAAATTATGGTTCAAAGAGAAACCGCTTCGCTCCGATCAACTTTTAAATAATATTTCCGAAGGCGGAATGGGTTTGTCGATTATTGTCAAAACCATGGACGAAGCGCGTTTTGTCTGGGATGAAGACCGCGGACATTATCTGGAAATTAAAAAGCATCTTGGAAAATTGAAATGAAAACCGTTTTGTGGGCGCCAGGAACCAACCACTCACTGGCGCCATTAACGCATTTTGGACCTAAAATTCTTGTGCCCATACTTAACCGACCGATGCTTGAATATTACGTGGGGCAATTGCAAAATTGGCCAGCCGCACAAAGTCCCATTATTTTGACAACCAATCCGAAAATAATTACGCATCATATTAATACTGCGGAGAATCGGTTTTTAGTACAAAAAATTTCATACCAAGCCAATTCTTCTGAATGGATTCGTCTCGGGCAACTTTTACCGTTTTTGCAAGAAAGCCTTCTTTTTATCGATGCCCGAATTTTTGCCATGTTTAACTGGAAATCGTTGTACGATCAGCATAAAAAATCCGGTGCGCTTCTCTCGGTTATTTATGTTCCTTTTAACGCGATTAAAGGAAACGATGCGCTCGATTTAGATTCGTTAAAAAGATTAAAAGCGCTGTATAAAATTCGCGAGTCCCATTTAAATAAAAATGTAAATTTATTGACCCCTTGCTATTTTTTCGAACCCCGAATCAAGTCGTTGATACCATCTGATCCCTTTTTGCGCATCAGAGACTTTATTTCGTATTTAACAAAAAAAGGCGTGCACATTAACGCCATAAAAGCGAGGGGAATTTTTGAACCAATGCGAACTTTGCGCTATTATGTCCAGTTGAATTTTGATTTGCTCAAACATGCTACGGTTGGTTTGCAAATATCCGGTAGCGAAATTCAGGAAGGAATTTTTGTGGGACGACGTTGCAAAATTAAGGTTAACATAAACGAAAATTTTGTCCGGCCCGTGCTAATCGGAAATCGGGTAAAGATCGCTCGAGATGTAACGATTCGCGGTCCGGCTGTTATTGGGCATAAAGTAAAAATTGACAAAGGAGCCACGATCGATCGTAGCATTGTTTTGCATCATACCTATGTCGGAAAAATGGTAGAAGTTAATAACGCGGTAGTTGCCGGAAATTGGTACGCCTCGGTTCGCAATTTGTATCCGGCACGTATCGAGGAAAATTTTATTTTGCATACCTATTAAATCGAAAAAGTTTAACAAAGTATCGGAGAAGTTACGTGGCTGTTTTGCCATCGGTTCGGAAATTTGCTTGATTAAAATTAAGGCCAAAATTTTTTTATCACTCTGTTTTTACGCATTGAAATTTTAATTAAATTAGAATCAAGGAGAACAATTTTATGTCGATCTATAAAAATTGACTTATGCGATGCTCAAAAAGAATGAACGTGTTGAGTGATCTATTTGTGTAGTAGGTGTTTGGAGAAAACAATGAAAATGAAAACGGCCCAATGATAGGGAACCAGGCGAAATCGGGTGTTTGTTCGGTTATTTCGGTTGATTTTTTGCTCGTCCGTTTGACGGGGAAGCGTTGTGTTATTAATAAGTTTAATTTGATGTGAGTCACGATAGTTAAAGGATATTTTCTTAAATCTTACAATTCTGATTTAATCAAGAACGGGGTAGGTTACTTAATATGAAGTTTCATAAGGATGTGTTACAAAATATAAATGAATTCCAACGCTATGAATGGCTGGAAACCAATGCTTTGGGTGCTTATGCCTCATCCAGTATCAGTGGAATGAATTTACGACGGAGCGAGGGGCTGTTGGTTGTTCCCCATGCTTACAGTAATAAAAAAGTAGTTACGCTTTCTAAATTCGAAGAAACCGTTTTTGTCGAAAATCGGTTATTTGAGATTTCAACCAATCAATATTTGGATACCATTTATCCCCATGGGTATCAATATCAAGAATCGTTCTCACTTAGACCGTTTCCCACCTTTATTTATCGAATTGAGGATCGCCGCATTCGCAAGACCTTGTTTTTATTAGAGCATGAAAATATTTTGGCTGTACGTTACGAACTTTTGAATCAAGGACGACCGGTAACTCTAGTGATAAAACCCTTTATTGCCGTTCGTTTTAGCAACGAGCTGAATACCGAAATTCAGGGATTAAACACCGATACGTACCAAGGCGATTCTTTTGTGCGCTGGGCTCCGAGACCGAATATGCCCGAGCTTTACATCTATTTTAAAAAAGGTGAATTCATTACGGCGACTTTATGGTATCACGGATTTATTTATCCGAAGGATTACCAGAATTTGGGCGTTAGTAAGGAGGATTTGTTCAATCCGGGATTTTTTCAAGTGGAATTAAAGCCGTATGAAAAATTCGATTTGTTTGTGTCCACCGAAGATGTGGATATAAATCTGAAAAATTTTGAAGAATTGTATTATCAGGAAAACCTACGCCGCAAGAAGGACCTGTTTCAATCCGAACAATCCGATCCGGCCGTAGATCGAATTAGTTCCAATTTTCAGCGTGCTTTGCTTTTTAGCGAAGATAAAATAAAAATTTATATTGATTTTATGTACGGTAAAAAGAATTTGCGTTATTTTTTGTTTTGTTTACCCGTTTTCATCAACAAAACCGAGAGCAGCACGCTTTTTAAAAATACCATAACAGATATTTTGAATTATATGGATTCCGGATTGCTACCCACAAACTATCCGGTAGAAAATGAAAAGCCGGTATATAACCAAGCCGATTTGAGTTTATGGTTTATTTATATTGTTTATCTTTATTTTAAGCAAAACGATGATCTTGACTTTATCGAAGCCATTTTTGAAAAACTACGATTTATCATCGAAAATTATGGCAAAGGTACAACGTTTAACATTTATTGCGATAAAGATGGCCTGCTATTTACGGGGGATCGTTCCATTAACGTATCGTGGTTGCCGTTAAAAAAGCAAAACGGAGAAGTATTGCGTTACGGAAAACTTTTGGAGATTAATGCTCTGTGGTATAATGCCCTGAAAATAATGGAATGGTTTAGTACGCGCATCAAAAAAAGACGCTATGCCAATAAATTTCAGAAAATGGCAGCCAAAGCGGAAGAAAACTTTAACCGGACTTTTGTTAACAAAGAGAAAACGGCTTTTTACGATTTTGTGCATAGCCAAGTGAAAAACGAAGCCTTTCGCATTAACCAAATTATTCCGTTGGCTCTGCCGTTTTCAGTAGCAGAGCCAAACTTTGCCCGAGCGCTTTTAAAACGTATCGAAGAAGAATTGTTAACACCTTATGGATTACGATCGCAATCCATTTACGATCAGGGGTACCGCAAAAGCGAAACATTAGGCATTAACGATATCGGTCATTTCTATTCCGGTGCAGTTTGGCCTTGGACCGTTGCCCTGTTTGTGCAGGCCAAATTAAAATATAGCGATGAATCCGAAGTTGTACGAGGGTTGTGGAAAAATTATTTTAAGCCTTTGCTGGAATTAACCGAAGAAGGCATTTTGGGATTTATTCCAGAAGGGGTTCATTTTAACGAACGACTAAATCCTATAGGCAGCGAAGACTTCATTCCGGCTTTGGCTGCTGTCCTTTGGGCGGATGATTTGTTAAACGAAAAATCTTAAGAATACGGCCCGGAGCACAGTTTCGATTAACAAAAACATGGGGCCACAATAAGCGTAACGGAAGCTATGTTATTTTCTCGATCGTTTGGCACGGTGTTTTTGACTTTGGCTGTTTTTTTGGTTTAAACGTTCGCGTATCGTTTTAAATACATCTTCCCAAAATTGCGGATTTTGGGCGTAATGATGTTTTGTGCGTTCAAATTCTTTACGGGTAATATGATATTTCTTTAGCACACCGTTTATTAAAAGTGCCTTTTCGGGCTCTTTAATTCTTAAATTTTGTATAACCAACATTTCTTGTAAAGCTTTGGAAAAAACTTCTTTTTTAAGATAGGGCTTATGGTTTTTTTTACATGAAAAAGTGCCTGTAATAAGCAAAATCGAAATCATCAGAAGAATGCTTTTGGGTGAACTCATTTTTGCCTTTTTTCGTTAGTAATTTATTCCAATTTAATCGGAAGATGTGAGATATTCAACCATATTTCTCTTGAAAGTTGCGGAGAATATCTTTAGTTTGATTCGAATCTTTTTAATTGGAGGAAAACAATGCGCCTTATTTGCAAAATTTATTTAATTCTGCTGCTATTCATTGTTTCGGCCTGGGCACAATTCGGGAAAAATAAAGTTCAATATAAAACCTTTGACTGGCATTATCTCCAGTCAGAGCATTTTGATGTTTATTTTTACAAAGGCGCTTATCAATTGGCCTCTTTTGTAGCCAATATCGCCGAATCTTCCTATGTGGATTTAAAGTCAGACTTTAATTACGAATTGAGTAAACGCGTTGTTATCATCCTGTACAAATCGCATAACGATTTTGAACAAACCAATGTGGTGGAAGAATTTTTACCGGAGGGAGTCGGAGGCGTTACCGAGCTTTACAAAAACCGCGTGGTTATTCCTTATGAGGGCTCTTATGCCCAATTACGTCATGTTATTCATCATGAACTGGTACATGCCGTAATGAATGACATGCTTTACGGCGGTTCGTTGCAATCCATTATTTCGGGGCAGGTGGTCCCGGTGCCCACCTGGTTTGCCGAGGGATTGGCCGAATTTTTTTCGATGGGTTGGGATACCCGTGCCGATATGATTTTGAGGGATGCGACCATATCGGGCTATTTGCCCCCCATTCGCTATTTAAGTTATTATATGGCCTATCAAGGCGGGCAAAGCGTTTTCCGCTATATTGCCCAAAAATACGGTCGACAGAAAATCAGCGAAATTTTGCACAAAATAAAAGGTTCTTTTCGTTTTGAAGGCGCTTTTAAATCCGCCTTGGGAATCAATTTGAAAGAGCTTTCCGAACAGTGGCAAAAAGCCATGCGCAAAGAATATTGGCCCGATATTGCCGATCGCAAAGAATCGGATGAAATTGCTCGTCAATTGACCAACCATAAAAAGAAGAAAAATTATTTAAACAGCAGCCCGGCTCTTTCGCCGCGTGGCGATAAGCTGGTATTTTTATCCGATCGGGATGGCAAGCAATCCATTTATTTAATGGATGTAATTGAAAACAAAATTGTAAAACGCCTGATAAAAGGAGAATCATCCACAAACTTTGAAGAATTAAAATGGCTCACGCCCGGTATGGGGTTCTCTCCGGATGGTAAAAAAGTGGTATTTGCGGCTAAAGCAGGCGATCAGGATGCCCTTTATATTTACAATCTGGAAACCGGAAAGAGCAAGCAATTCAAATTTAATTTGGACGGTATTTATTCCGCTTCGTGGTCTCCTGTAGGTAATTATATTGCTTTTATCGGACAAATGAACGGGGCCAGCGATATTTATGTGTTTGATGTGAAAAACGATTCGCTAAGAAAAATTACCAACGATGTTTTTTCGGACGGGTACCCCAAGTGGTCTCCGGACGGAAAGCGGTTGGTCTTTATTTCCGATCGAGGAAAATTTGTCAATTCCGATTCTATTCCTAAAAATTTTGATATGTCCGATCACAATTTCCGTAATTTGGATGTATATGTTATCAATTCCGATGGGAGCAATATGCGGCGCGTTACCGATACGCCGTATCGCGAATCCGATCCCATTTTTGCTCCGGACAATCATACGATTTTTTATGTAAGCGATCGCAACGGAATTTTCAATATCTATCGTCAGGATTTGAATAGCGACAGTGCTTATGCGGTTACCAATTTGCTTACAGGCGCTTTTCAGCTAACCATGGATAAAGAAGGCAAACAACTGGTCTTTGCCTCTTTTGAAGAGGGAGGTTGGGATCTTTACATGATTAAAAATCCGATGGACCTTAAGCCGGTAAAATTGGAAAAAACAGTTTATTTCAAAGAATTGGAAAAAGAAAAACATAAAATTAAAAAGAAAAAGCGCGGAGTAAAAGTGGTTGTTGCGGATACGGTAAAGAAGGAAGTAAAAGTGCCTTTGGCAACCGATTACAGCAAGTACGTTTTTGCCGATATGGATCGCAGAACACAGGTTAAAAAAGTAAAAGTGGCCTTAAATAAAAACGAATACAAATTTCCGGACGGGCACTACAAGGTCCACAACTACCGGGTTAAATTTTCGCCCGATTTGGTAAACGGCGCTGCCTATTATAATACCTTATGGGGGTTTCAGGGATACACGGCCATTGCTTTTAGCGATGTGCTGGGTAATCATAAGATATTTCTGGGGACCAATTTAGTGTTCGATTTACGGAACAGTTACATAAATTTACAGTATTGGTATTTACCCCGCCGAACCGATTACGGCTTTATGCTCTTCAATTATGCCAATACTTATTTGTCCGGTTATTACGGGCTAATTCGCTATCGAAATTACGGAGCCTGGTTTATGGCTTCACATCCCTTTAATAAGTTTACCCGGGCCGAATTTTATGTAAATTGGTGGAATTCTTCTCTGGATTACATTTTAATCAATGAATTCAGTCAAAATGTGCATAGTATTTTGCCAGGCCTGCGTCTGGTTTACGATACCTCCGATTGGTACTATTTTGATACCGGCCCGCGAGATGGTTTTCGCGGTATGATTAATTTTATGGTTTCGCCGCATTATACGAAAAATAGCCCGGAATTTACCACTGTAGAAGTTGATCTGCGCCGCTATTTTAAATTGCCGATGGATTACTCATTTGCCTTCCGCTTAAATTCCGGAATGAGTCGCGGTAAAAATCCGCAACAATTCTTTTTGGGAGGAGAACAAAATTGGCTGAATCGTAAATTTAACGGGGATATCCGGCTTACTTCCGTTTACGACGTTTATTTTTCGGAATTCATTACCCCGTTGCGCGGGGCGCGTTTTTACGAGAAAACAGGTAATAATTTTATTCTATTTAACGGCGAATTTCGCTTTCCGTTTATTCCCTATATGCAATTGGGCTTTCCTCCGATGCGTTTCGGTAATATCAAAGGAGTGCTTTTTACGGATATCGGCAGTGCCTGGGATTCACGATGGAGTAATGAATTCCGTGGCATAAAAGACGGTCGCTTAAATGATATTGTTATGGGCTATGGTGTGGGAACGCGCGTTTTTTTGAGCTTTTTGGGATTTATTTTAAAGTACGATGTGGCCTGGCGCTACGATTTAGTTAAATCCAGCAAACCGATGCATTACATTTCCATAGGTGTCGATTTTTAAAATGATAAAATTTATTTCGCACATCGGACGTAAAACCATTGTTTTTTTTCATGAAACGGGTACGGTTTTTTTAATGCTCTGGAAGGTGATCCGATATTTTCCTGTTCTGTGGCAGAATCGCGCTCTGTTATTTTACCAGATGATGGAGATAGGGGTACGTTCGTTGCCTCTGGTTATTTTTGTGGGCGTATTTGCCGGAGCAGTGGCGTCGGTGCAAACGGCGTATCAGTTGGAAGGTTACATATCGTTTAATTATTTGGGCGCGGCTACTAGTATTGCCGTGTTTATCGAATTGGGACCGGTGCTAACGGCTTTAGTTGCTGCCGGTAGGGTCTCGGCTTCCATTGCGGCCGAAATAGGCACAATGAAAGTAACCGAGCAATTGGACGCTTTGGAAGCATTGGCCATCGACCCGATCCGTTATTTGGCCATGCCGCGTATTTTAGCGGGATTTGTCATGATTCCGGTTCTAACGGTTTTTGCCGATTTTGTCGGTTTGATGGGCGCTTATGTGGTGGCCTATTTGAATTTGGGCTTGGCTCCCGAGATATTTTTTGGCAGCGTTAAAGAATTTTTTACCGTAATGAACGTGATGTCGGGCCTTATTAAAGCTTTTGTCTTTGGTGGTGTGACGGCTATTATCGGTTGCCATGTGGGATTCCATACCGAGGGCGGCGCAGAGGGTGTGGGCAAGGCGACCATTCAGGCCTTTGTGTTATCATCGGCTTTGATTTTATTGAACGATTATTTGCTTTCGGTGCTATTGTTTTAGTAAAATATTTCTGTTTGCCTTTTTTGGCTGCTTGAAAACTATTATTTTGTTTTATGAATTGCAAACGTTGGTTTTAATTTTATTATTTAGCGTAAAGAAACGATAAAGTGACCATGTATCCGAAAATAGATATTTATTTAGGAGATTGCAGAAAAGTACTAAAAAATATCCCGAATGATTCTATCGATTTGATTTTTACTTCGCCGCCTTACGCAGATCAAAGGAAAAATACCTATGGCGGAATTTCATCGGATAAAGAGTGGTTCCTTCCTATTTCAAAAAAATTGTTACGCGTACTAAAATCGACAGGTACTTTTGCATTAAATATAAAGGAAAAAGTAGTGAAGTACTTACGTGCTCAAACTAATCATGGCTATGCGCAAATAAGGATGGTTGTGGACATAGGAATTTATTTGGCATAAAAAAACAGCTATCCCGGCAAATGGCCCAACAAATTTAGAAATGCATGGGAAAGAATTAATTCATTAAAAATAAAAAATTTAATATGTATCAAAAAGCCGTGATGGTGCGTATAGAGATAGTTCCCAAATACTATAAATTGGTGGAAGAAAAAATTAACTATATCGAAAAATTTCTCTGTTTTATTTAAAGCAAAAAACGTATTCGCGGCTCAGGAAATTGGTTAAGGAATCGTAGATGCACCCCTGTCGTCAAATGAAGAAACGATATTTGGCGACTGGTTGGAAGGGTTGGCCATTTATATCGCAAAAATGACTTATGGCGGATGGAAATCGGGAATTACCGGAATTGATTTGGAATTTGATAAAGATGAAAAACGCTATATTGTAGATATTAAATCCGGACCAAATTGAGGGAATAGTAATCAGATCGCAAAAATGGGAGAAAACTTTAAAAAGGCCATTCGTACCCTAAGGACAAGCAATTCGAAAATGAATGTTATCGCCGTTAATGGTTGCTGCTATGGCAAAGATCGCAAGCCTGACAAAGGCGATTATTTTAAATACTGCGGTCAGAAATTTTGGTACTTTATCTCCGGGAATACAGACATTAATGTTGAAATTATCGAGCCTTTGGGATATTGGGCCAAAGAAAAAAATGACAAATTTATCGAAGTTTATTCCAATATGCTTAATAAATTTACTGCAGAATTTATTTCTCGATTCTGTAAGAGTAACGGCAAAATCAATTGGGAAGAATTGGTTCATTTCAATTCCGGTTCCGATAAATTACAAAGTTAAAAATATATTAGGGTTACTAAAATTGCTATGAATGGCCATTTCCGAATTTTTAAGGTGAATTTAAAACAACATGATCGAAATCGTTAATTTAAAAAAATCGTTCGATGGCAAAATTGTTTTGCGCCGCGTTAATCTGAAAATTTACGACGGCGAAAAATTGGTGATTATCGGGCGCAGCGGCTGCGGGAAAAGTGTACTGCTAAAGAATATTTTGAATTTGATGCAACCGGACGAAGGGTACATTCTGGTCGACGATGTGCCTATTAAAATGGTCGGTCAAAAAGATTTGTTCGTTTTGCGCAAACAATTCGGTTTTCTCTTTCAAGGTGCGGCCCTGTTCGATTCCATGACTGTGGCCGAGAACATTGCTTTGCCACTGGTGGAACATACCAATTTGTCGGCAAAAGAAATTGCCAAAAAAGTAGCCGAAAAACTGGAAATGGTAGGTTTGCCCGGAATCGAGAAACTAAAACCTTCCGAACTTTCAGGCGGAATGAAAAAACGCGTCGGTTTGGCACGAGCTATTATCATGGATCCCAAATACGTTCTGTACGACGAACCAACCACCGGCTTGGATCCTATTATGGCCGCCTCCATTGATCATTTGATTAACGAATTGAACGACCGTCTTAATGTTACGTCCATTATCGTAACCCATGATATGCAAAGCGTAGATCGCATTGCCGACCGCGTGGTAATGCTGCACATGGGCAAAATTATCTTCGAAGGCGATCTTAACGCGTTGCACACTACCCGACATCCTATTGTTCATCAATTTGTAAACGGCAAAATGGATGGCCCCATTCAACCGAAACCGGTTAAGTATTAATTCTTAATTTTTCATGGCCAAGGAAAGGATTGGCAAATTAATTGTTCTTTAAACCGCTTGTTTTTCTGATGCCTGCGTTGCGCACCCTCGTTTAGTCGGCCCTGCCGAACCGCATTCGGTACCGGAAGCACATTTTAATTTGATACCATCCTTTATTTTGAATTAAATTACATCATTGGGTTTATATCGCAAAAAAGAATAAAGGAACCGGATGAAAAAAATATTGCTCCTTCATACCGGAGGCACTTTTGGCATGGTCCCGACCGAACCGGATCATATATTGGCCCCGGCGCAAGTTCAGGATCATATCCTGAACATGGTGCCAGAAATAACTCGCTTGGCCCGCATTGATGTGATTACGCCTTTTAATAAGGATAGCGCTAACGTGGGTATAGCAGAATGGGATTTGCTTAGCAAAATCATATTTGAACAATGGGCATATTACGACGGATTCGTATTGATTCATGGTACGGATACCATGACTTACACGGCGGCCGCATTGTCTTTTTCGTTGCGCCAATTGGACAAACCGATTATTCTGACCGGTTCCCAACGTCCCTTATCGCTTTCGCGTTCCGATGCACGCCTGAATTTGATTGATGCTATCGAATTGGCTACACTGGATTTACGTGAGGTGCTGATTGTCTTTAACCAAAAAATATTCCGCGGAAATCGAACGAAAAAGATCAGCATTAAAAGTTACGATGCATTTGATTCACCCAATTTTGCGCCTTTGGGTGAAATCGGTGTGACCATCGATATTGATACCCGGCGCATGCTACATGCTCAGGGGCCGCCGGAATTGGTTGACGGGTTTAATCCCGAGTTGGCCGTTATTCCCATTCAACCCTCGCTTTCGCCGGATTTATTTTATCATCTCCTGCAAAAGGATGTAAAAGCGCTAATTCTACTTGGGTTTGGCTCGGGCAACATTCCTTTTCCGCAGCCCGAATGGATTCGGTTTATCCGAGAAGCGATTCGCAAGGGAGTAACAGTTTTTATCGGCAGCCAATCCGTTAAAGGAAAAGTCGATTTGAACTTGTATGAATGCGGACAACAAGCGCAACAAGCCGGTGCTTATAGCCTGCTGGATATGACCCTTGAAGCGGCATGGGTAAAATTAAGCAAAATTTTACATCTGACTTCGCAGTCAGAAGAGATTGTGCGTATGTTTTATCAAAATTGGGCGGGCGAAATTTAAATGTGGAATCCGTTCCGTCACGAATACGTACGCGTGGTCTATTCGTCCGATTATATTTACGGTTTGCCTTCCGTTGGCGAACATCAAACCTTTGATATCATGCGTTTTAAAAAAATACGTGATCGGCTGGTAAAGGAAAAGCTACTTACGCGTAAAAATATTTTGCAACCCTATTTATGTTCTTACGAAGATTTGCGCTTAGTTCATGACGAAATCTATTTGAAAAAATTACAAGATCCGCAATACGTGAATCAAATTTTACATTTGGATGCGGTAAATATTTTTTACAATTCCATTCTGGAATATTTTCGGGCAGTAACGGGCGGCACCTTGCTGGCCACGGCCTTTGCACTTAAACATAACATTCCCACGTTTAATTTGGGCGGAGGATACCATCACGCACATGCCGACAAAGCGGAAGGGTTTTGTTTGATTAATGACGTAGCTGTGGCCATCGAAAAATTTCGTGCTTTGGGCAGAGCGCAACGTTTTATGATTATCGATTTGGATTACCATCAAGGAAACGGCAATTTGCTTTATTTTAAAGACGACGCCGATGTCTTTACCTTTTCCGTGCATGCCGATACCTGGGTGGAAATTGAACGGCCGCATAATCGGGATATTTTGGTGCCTTCTTTGTGTGATGATGAGACCTATTTAACCGTTTTGGAACAAGAACTGCCGCCTGTTTTCAAAGCATTTGAACCGCAAGCTGTTTTTTACATTGCCGGTTCCGATCCTTATGAAAAGGACGCCATTGGCGATATGAAATTATCCCGGCAAGGAATGCTGGATCGAAATCTATTTGTTTACCGTATGGTCAGAGAAAAACAAATTCCCTTAATCGTATTAGCAGGAGGCGGATACGGCAAAGAAAGTTGGGAAGTGTATTATGATTTTATTGCCTATTGTCTTAAAAACAAAACCTGACGAGGAAACATGAAATTTAAAATTCCCCAGCGTTACCAACGCATAGCCAAACGCCTAACTACAGCCGAATTGCAAGAAGCCAATTCAACAAACGGCCTGCTTTCGGAGAAGGATTTGTTCGAACTAAATATCGGGCGACGTTCCGATGGTTTGTTTTTGGGATTTTATTCCAAAAAAGGAATTTTAACAGCTTTTGAACGTTACGGAATTATCAAAAACCTGAACGATTTGGGATTTAAAAATCTTATTTTTGAAATCAATACTAATGATCCTTATATTCATCGACTTGTTATTTATGACGGCAAAAAAGCAAGTGATCGCCTGCTTATCGAAGCGGTTTTGAGACGCAAATCGATCGAAATCCAAATGCCGTTTCGCACTGGCTTAAACGGGCGTTATTTTGAAACTTTGGCCATTGAATGGCTGTGTATGCAAAATCCCGAAAAATCGTTTTCCAAAGAGCAACCCCGTTTCCCCGGCCAACAATTTCCCGGACTGGGAATGGCTTCTAAAGCCGTCGAAATTATGCTCATAACAGCTTGGCGTTTGCATTTGGCCGGTTTGCTCAATACACCGGATCATTTTCATAATGCTTTTTTGTATTCCAGAATTTTTTATTATTTGAATCCAGAGCATCAAGCTTGGTTCGAAGCACTAAAACGCGATTTAAAAGCGTATCCGCTGCATGTTATTTCGTGGGCGATCGAATGGAACTTGGTTATCGATGAAGTTAAAAACAAACCATTGGAGTGGGTTATCGGGCAACAAATGGTTCCGTTGCATTCGGAGTTAAAAAAATTGTTTGCATCCGATGCCTATAAACAATATGTAAAAGAAAAAAGTAAAAACTTTAAGTTCCGATTAGATTATGAAAAATATAAACAAATGGAAAAAGTCAGGAGGAATGTATGAAATTAAAAGCCATTCAGCTACGTAAAGGCAATATTATCATTTTTAATAACGATCTATACGTTCTTACCGAAGTAACCCATATAACTCCCGGTAAGGGCCAGGCCGTGGTGCAAACCAAAATGAAACACATCCAAACAGGACAAAACGCGGAAAAACGTTATCGCCCGGATGAAACCGTGGAAAAAGCCGAACTGGAAACGCGTAAGATGGAATACATTTATGAAGATGGCGAGCATCTGGTTTTTATGGATCAGGAAACCTTCGAACAAATTCCCATTCACAAAGATTTGCTTGGGGATGCCATTTTGTATTTATTGCCCAATACGGTAGTTGATGTGGATTTCCATGAAGGCAACCCCATTGGTGTGGAATTACCCTTATCTGTGGATTTAAAAGTGGTCGAAACCGAACCGAATTTAAAAACGGCAACCGTAACCTCCTCCTACAAACCGGCTATTTTGGAAACGGGATTAAAGGTTCAAATTCCGCCTTTTGTGGAAGAAGGGGAAGTGGTGCGTATCGACACGCGCGACGGGAAATATTTGGAACGAGTTAAAAAATAAGCGAATTTAGGGCCGGTTCTTTTAACCGGCCTTGTAATTTGGATATTAGTATCAGGCATATCGGTTTTTTTTCTGTATGGCAAACTTTCTTTTTTGGTTAAGTCGTTAATGAAACCGTTGCTTTTCTGCGAGATGATTTTTTCTTAAATTGCTACTAATCCACTGCTTTTTTAGGGGAAACGATTTAAAGAATCCCAAGAGATCAAATATTTGCTCTGATAGCATTGCGGAACAAATACTATTTTAAAATATTAAAAATAAAAAAGCTTGGGAGCGTATTTTGGCTAAGCAAGCATTAAAATCCGAAAAAACGGAACCATATGCTATTTTAATTGTGGAAGATGACCGGAATTTTGCGCTTTTGGAAAAAACGATGATTGAGGACAATTTTGATTTTCCGGTTATTATTCGCCACAGTAAAAATACGGTAAGCGATGGGGATATTGCGGCCGCAAAGCTGGCTATAATGGATTTTAATTTACCCGATGCCACGGGCGAAGAATTAATTAAAGTTTTTCGGCGACATAGCGATGTGCCTGTATTGGTGGTTACCGGTAATCAACAGTTAGAAACGGCCATTAAAACCCTGCGTGAAGGAGCAAATGATTTTTTGGTAAAATCACCGCAAACGCTGGTTATGTTGCCCAATGCAATCGATCGGGCCTTAAAGGAATACCAAAACAAACAATTACTAAAAGAAGAAGAGATTAAAAAAGAGCGCCTTGATGCGCAAATTGAAACCTTGCGCCAAGTGCTAACCACCTTGGCCCATTATATCAATAATTCCACCACAACCATTTCAGGTTATGCGCAACTGTGTGAACACGATTGTAAAGAGCAAAAGAAAATTGAAAAATTAATAAACGTTAGTCTTAAAGAAACCGCACGCATTACATTTGTATTGCAGGAATTGGAAAACCTGGTCAATAATTTGGAATTAAAAACCACAAGTTATTTGAATATTCCCGATGCCATGTTTGCCATTGAAGAACGTATTCAGAAAAAAATGAAAAAATTTGCGGAAAAAAAGCAAAAGAAAAGCCAAAATAAATAAATTAGCCATAAGGAAACTTGATAGCAATCTTAGAAAATGTTATATTAAAAATTTGAAATAATTTACATAAGGAGGTATCAGGTGAAACGCATGAGATTTTTTGCTTTTTTAATGGCGATATTATTAATTAGCAGTTCCCTGGTTTTTGCTCAGAAAAAAGCACGAAAACCTGAAGCCGGTCAGGCCTATAACGATGGTTTGAATTTGGCAAAAAAGCAAAAATACGAACAGGCCATCACCAAGTTTAAAACGGCGGTTACCAAGGATGACAGCTTTCCAGAAGCGTATTACATGATGGGCTATTGCTACAAAAAACTACGCGATTACGAAAAAGCCAAAGATGCTTTTCGTAATGCCATTAAATTAAATAAAAAATTTGAAGTTGCTTACATTGCTCTGGGCAATTTATTAGCTGCCGAAGGAAAGGATCAGGAGGCAATTGCAACCTTTCAGGCGGTACTTTCCTTTAATGACAAGTCTGCCAAGGCCAATTACGGACTGGGCAAAATTTACTACGAGCAAAAGAATTACAAAAAGGCAGTGGAGTATTTAAAAAAAGCGGTACAAACAAAGCCAAAGTATGCCAAAGCTTACAACATCCTTGGCTTAACATTAGAAAAACTGAAACGTTACCGAGAAGCGATAGACGCTTTTAAAAAGGCCATTGCTAACGAACGTAAACGCGGGTTAAAAGGCGATTATTATTATCGTTTGGGCAAAGTTTATGTGGAAGCCAAAAAATACAATGACGCTATTAAAGCGTTAAATAAGGCAACCGCCATGTCACGCAGCGCCATGATTGTAGCCGGAGCCAATTTTTATTTGGGCGAAGCATACAAACACAAAGGACAAAAACAAAAAGCCTTACAATATTACGAAAAAGCGGCTAAGCATCGGGTTTGGAAACAACCCGCCGAATATGAAATCGATATCATTAAACATCCGGATAAATATGCTTATTAAAAGATGGCACATCGGGTCGGGAGCGTTGGTATTCCGGCCCGTGTTTAAATAAAAGACGGCAATAAGTATCACTAATTGAAAGGAGCTAAAGTTAGCTTATGATTACAGTTAAAGTACGCGACAACGAACCCTTCGAAAAAGCATTCAAACGTTTTACCAAAGCATGTGAAAAGTCGGGTTTAATGGCCGATATTAAACGGCATCAACATTATGAAAAACCAAGCGAACAAAGAAAACGTCGTCTTAACCAGGCTCGGCGTAAAATGAGAAAATTAATGGCCGAAATGAACCGATAGATTGGGTAAAACCATGAATCTGGAAAGCAAAATTCAGGAAGATATGAAAGCCGCATTAAAATCGGGAAACCGTGCGGCTTTGCAAACCCTGCGCGGATTGCTGGCACAAATTAAAGACGAACGCATTAAAAAACGTCCGCAAGAATTAAGCGATGAAGATGTACTGGCAGTTGTTCGGCGTGCGGTTAAACGACGCAAAGAAGCGATTGAGCTGTACAAACAGGGGAATCGTCAGGATTTGGTCGAGAAAGAACAGAACGAATTGGAGCTTTTGCAAGCCTATTTACCGCGGCCGCTTTCCAGAGAAGAAATCATAAAAATTGTCGATCAGGTTATCGGGCAGGTAGGCGCTGCTTCGATTAAAGACCTGGGTAAAGTCATGGGTCCTGTAATGAAACAGCTTCAGGGCAGGGCCGATGGTAAAGAAGTACAGCAAATAGTTCGGGAACGCCTAAGCTAACGATTTTCATGAATAGTTTTGATATTTTCCTACTTATATTCATGGCTTATTTTACCATTCGTGGCGTTTTTCGCGGATTGATAAAAGAGTTAATAATTATTCTGGCACTTGTTTTGGGATATTTGCTGGGTTTTGCTTTTTTTGAACAAGGCAGTATTTTATTGATGAAATCCATCCACGGAATACCCCGAACCGGTGCCAGAATTCTCGCTTTTGCTCTGATTTTTCTCACCGTAAATTTCGCCTTGCGGCTTCTTGGCTCATTCCTCGAAAAAATAATCAAATTTGCTTTTTTGCAAACATTTAACCGTTTGGGCGGCGGATTATTTGGTCTACTTAAAAGTTTGTTTTTTTTGAGTATCTTACTTTTTATCGTCCGGCTGTTGCCATTTGCCCCCAAAATTCTGCAAAAGGTTGGTGCCGGCGAAAGTGTCATTTGGCCCTATGTAATTTATTTTTCCACCTATGTATTCCAATTTATGCTTGCCGTTTTTCCTGCTAACTCGGTTCAGGATACCGTAAAGAATTTAATAGGCGGTTCTATCGGAAACATTCCATTACCAAAACCCCATTGATCGGATATTATGTTCGGATTTGAAAAAGCACGCGAAGCACTGGAATTCGATAAAATTATTGATATTGTTGCAGCCAAATGCGTTACCCAAAACGGTAAAGCGCGGTTAAAGGCAATCGCCCCGGCAAATGATCCTGTTCTGTTACAGCGTCTGTTGGATGAAGTTCAGGACATGCGCGATGTCTATTTGGCAGAAGGCGGGTTTCCTATTTGGGAGTTCAAAGATATTCGCGTTTTGTTGAATAAGATAGAACCATCGGAAAGCTATCTGGAAATCAATGAATTTATCGAACTGCAAAATTTTGTCGATCTCGTTGGCGAAGCACGTCGGTTCGGTGAAAAGACGATCTCAAAATATCCTGCTTTGCACGGTATTTTAAGCCGGTTGGTAGCGACGGAACGTTTGAGCCAGCAAATTCGGTTTACCATCGATCCATCCGGTCGTATTTACGATAATGCCAGTACGGAGCTAAAAGCTATCCGCAAGGAAATACAGCATCTGGATAATGAATTGCACATCCGGCTGGATCGTTTGATAAAAAAATACGAAGAGCATTTGCAGGAACAGTATGTGACTCTGCGCGACGGACGTTTGGTGATTCCCGTGCGTGAATTCGCCGTGAACAAAGTGCCGGGTATTGTGCACGGGCAATCCGCTTCGGGCGCTACTTATTTTATCGAACCCATGCCGGTTGTGGATTTGAACAATCAATTGCAAAAACTGCACGCCGCTGAAAAAAAGGAAGAAATTCGCATTTTAAAGCAATTAAGTCGTTTAGTGCGCGAGTTCGAAACGCAATTGTTAATCGATTTTGATTTGCTGGTGGAATTGGATGTTTTGCAGGCCAAAGCACGTTACGCCAACGAATTTGACTGCCACATGCCATCCATAAATGAACATTTTTATATCGAATTGAAAGATGCCTACCATCCTATTTTACTTAAGCGACACGGAAAAGAAGTGGTGCCGTTGCAAATACATACCGGCAAAAATTTTAATACGCTGGTAATTTCCGGCCCGAATGCCGGAGGCAAAACCGTAACGTTAAAAACCATTGGCCTGATGCAAATGTTGTTTCAATGCGGCTTTCATATTCCGGCCGCAGAGGGTTCAAAACTGCCGCTTTGCAAACAAATATTTAGTGTTATCGGAGATAAGCAATCCATCGAGAACGATTTGAGTACATTTTCATCCCATGTAAACGCCCTTAAATTTATTACCGATCATCTTAAAGAAGGCAGTTTGGTATTAATTGACGAAATCGGCAGCGGTACGGAGCCCATGGGCGGAGCCGCTCTGGCTATGGCCGTGTTGGAACGCTTAAACCGGACGGGAATTTTAACTTTGGTTACCACGCACCAAAATCAGTTAAAAGCATTCGCCGCCGAAACCAATGGCTTGGAAAACGCAGCAATGCAGTTCGATACCCAGAAATTAAAGCCGCTCTTTACATTGGAAATCGGCATTCCGGGTAGTAGTTACACGTTTGAAATTTGTCAACGTTTAGGGCTGGACAAATCGATTATTGCACGCGCTACTGAAATTGCCGGACAGGACACATTTAAACTGGATACATTGCTCAACGATGTTGCCCAAAAAAGCCAACATTACCGTAAGTTGGCTCAGGAGTTGAGCGTTAAAAAATCGGAATTGAAAAGTTTGACCGAATTGTACCGCATACGCAGCGACACGTTAAAAAAGAATCAAAAGAAATATGAAAAAGAAGCCAAACAAAAGGCAGCCGAATTATTGCAAAATATTAATCGGGAAATCGAACGCATTATTCGTGAAATCAGGGAATCACAGGCAGACCGGGCGGTGATAAAAAAAGCCCGGCAACAGTTGGGACAATTACGCGCACAGGCCGAGGACGGGTTGGAGAAACCGAAACCCAAAGAGGCCCTCTCCTTAAGCGATTTGCATTCAGGACAAAAGGTACGTTCCTTAACGTATAATTTTACCGGACGCATTTCAAAGATTTTCGATTCCAAAAAAGCGGTAGAAATCGAACGCGACGGTGTAAAAATTACCGTTGGAATCGATGAAATTGAATTGCTAACCGAAACGGGCACAACCGTTAAACCCGCAAAGGCATCAGCGCCTGCCGTTTCGCCCGCGATGAATATTTCCAATGAAATCGATCTGCGCGGGCTAACCGTAGACGAAGCGTTATCGGAGCTGGAATCGTTTTTGGACAAAGCACAACTAAGTGCCTGGCAAGAAATACGTATTGTTCACGGCAAAGGAACCGGGGCATTACGTCAAGCGATTCATCAATATTTGTCTCGGCATAAAGGAATTAAAAATTATCGGTTGGGACGCTGGGGCGAAGGCGATACCGGGGTGACCATTGTTACGTTAAAATGACAGAATCAAAATCGATTAGTTCCGGTGACCATCAATTGACACAAGCAAAACTTTTCAGACAAAACGGTTACGAAAAGTTTTTGAATTCCCTGCATTCGGATGTTAATTTTACTAAAAAATTCCCATCTTTTTAAATAGTCTGCAAAGATTTCCGCAAAAATCGCCGCCGGATGTCATATCAGTTAACCATTCAAAAAAGCTGTAAAAATATGCTTTTCATTACCTGTTCAGACGAATCATTCTTGACACTATCGGTGCTTTTCGCTAACTTCCTTACATGAATCGTGCCAATTAATTTCAGGACGGAATGTATGCTAAATATTTCGCAGAATTTAAAGCTGAATTTGGAACAGCGCCTAACGCCTCAGCAGATTCTTCTTTCGACGCTTTTGCAATTGCCTTTGCTTAGTTTGGAGCAGCGAATCAAAAGTGAATTGGAAATGAATCCGGTTCTGGAAGAAGGGGAAGAAACCGACGAAGATTCAGACGATTTGGAAGAAGAAGCTGCGGAACATTCCGATGACGGGCAAGAAGAAATTCAGGCGGAATTGGAATTACTGGACAACAGTAATCACAGTGAAGAATACGACAAAGAAGAATTGGAGCAGGCACAAGCCGAAACCGATCTTGAAAATTTTATTAATGATGAAGAATCCTATCAGGTACGCATGCCCAAGGATAAAAATGAAGAAGATTACGAACGTCCTGAAGTTTTTAAACCCACTCTTCCGGAACATTTAACCGAACAATTTCATATGCTCGATTTAACGGCCCAAGAACTGGCCATTGGCGATTATCTGATCTGGAATATTCGTGATGACGGTTATTTGGATCCCAACGTCAGTTTAGAGACAGTAGCCAAAATGTTTGATGCCGATGTAGCTACGGTCGAGAACGTATTGAAGAAAATCCAATTTTTAGACCCGACCGGTGTGGGTAGCCGCAATTTGCAAGAATGCCTGATGGTGCAATTGGAAGATCAGGGCAAACAGGATACGTTGGCTTACAAAATTCTTAAAGAGCATTTTGACGATTTTAAAAATAAGCGATACGATAAAATTATGGATGCCCTGCAAATAACAAAAGAAGAATTGCAGGATGCTATCGATATGATATTGCGGCTTAATCCCAAGCCCGGCGAAGGTTCGTTTGATGCCCGCAGCAACTATGTGGTGCCCGATTTTATTGTGGAAAAAGTGGATGACAAGTTGGTGGTCAGCTTAAACGATTGGAACATACCGCCGTTACGGATTAGTAATTTGTACAAAAAGATGCTTTTAAACCGCAAAAAATACGACAAAGAAACCCGTAAATATATTCGCAAAAAAGTGGAGTCGGCACGGTGGTTTATTACCTCGATTTACCAGCGCAAAATTACCATGCTTAAAGTAATGGAAGCCATTGTGGAAAAACAGCGGGAATTTTTCGAAAAAGGACCGGAATACATTAAGCCTTTGACCATGCGTGAAATTGCCGAAATGATTGGCATGGATATTTCCACCGTTAGCCGCGTGGCTAACGGAAAATATGTTCAAACCGATTACGGCGTTTTCGAACTGAAATATTTCTTTAATGAGAAAATAGAAAACGAAGAAGGCGAAGAAATTTCCACTCGTAAAATTAAAAACCGCATTAAAGAAATTATTGAAGAAGAAAATCCGCACAAACCGTTAAGCGATGAAAAAATAGCCCAAATGCTCAAAAAAGAAGGTTTTCCCATTGCCCGTCGAACGGTAGCTAAATATCGTGAGCAATTGGGCATTCCGGTGGCCCGACTAAGAAAGGGTCTGTAATTTTTTGAAACAAAACCGGCTTTTAACCGTTTGAAGCATTTTTAAATGGGTTTAACTTTTACGAAAAAACAAACGATCCTTAAGATTTAATAACCTTATTTTGTTCTTATTGACGCTCACTGTTTTAAGGAAAGGAAAAAGGATTTACTATGGAACATTATTCACCTTTGAAAATTTACGCCACAACCATATTGGGAATTCGCCATAACGGACAAATTGCTTTGGCCGGTGACGGTCAGGTAACGCTGGGCAATACGGTAATGAAGCATTCGGCCCGAAAGATACGTCGCTTGTACCAAGATAAAATTTTGGCCGGATTTGCCGGAGCGGCCGCCGATGCTTTTACCCTGTTTGAACGATTTGAACAAAAATTGGAACAATATTCGGGGAACCTACCCAGAGCTGCAGTGGAATTAGCCAAAGACTGGCGTTCGGACAAATATTTGCGTCGTTTGGAAGCCTTACTGGTAGTAATGGATAAGGATAATATTTTTATTATTTCCGGAACAGGCGAAATTATTGAACCGGATGACAATATTGCTGCCATCGGTTCAGGCGGGCCTTATGCCTTAGCCGCTGCAAGAAGCCTGGTTAAATACTCGGATCTTTCGGCTGAAGAAATTGCCCGTGAAGCTTTGCGTATTGCTTCGGATATTTGTATTTACACCAATGATAACATTCGCGTGGAGGTTCTATGATGGATGCGAAAATGAGAAAAATGATTAAAGCGGAAATAGATGAAAAAATGGCTCAGTTAACCCCTCAGCAAATCGTAAAGGAACTGGATAAATACATTATCGGCCAGGATCGGGCCAAAAAAATGGTGGCCATAGCACTGCGCAACCGCTGGCGCAGGCAACAGGTGCGGCCCGAACTGCGTGAAGAAATTATGCCCAACAACATTATTTTAATCGGGCCGACCGGTGTGGGTAAAACCGAAATCAGCAGACGTTTGGCTAAACTTTCCGGTGCACCGTTTGTTAAAGTGGAGGCCTCGAAATTTACCGAAGTGGGCTATGTCGGACGCGATGTGGAATCAATTATTCGCGATCTGGTGGAAATAGGTGTGCAAATGGTACGTGAGGAAAAAACCAAGGAAGTGGAAAACAAGGCACACGACCATGCCATTGAACGTTTGTTGGATATTTTACTGCCCCCTATTTCTGCCACGCCCAAACCCGTGGGAGAAATGGATGAAGGCGACGAGCTGGAGTTGCGGCATCAACGAACGCGAGAAAAGTTACGGCAGCAACTTTTGGCCGGACAACTGGATGATCGCTTGGTTGAAATCGATACTCCGTCGGATACGACACCTATGATGCAAATTTTTTCGCCTATGGGCATCGAAGAGATGGGGTTGAATATTCAGGATTTGTTCGGCGGACTGATGCCCAAAAAAGTGAAAAAACGGCGTACTACGGTTTCGGAAGCCATTAAAATTCTAACGCAGCAGGAAGCGCAAAAATTGATCGATATGGATGAAGTGGTGCGCATCGCTATTCATCGTGTGGAAAATTCTGGCATTGTCTTTTTGGATGAAATCGATAAAATTGCCGGACCTTCCAGCGGAAAGTCAGGGCCGGATGTTTCCCGTGAGGGAGTTCAGCGCGATCTTTTACCTGTGGTGGAGGGGACCTCCGTTTTAACCAAGTACGGCATGGTTAAAACCGATCATATTTTGTTTATTGCTGCCGGAGCTTTTCATGTGAGCAAACCTTCGGATTTGATTCCGGAATTGCAGGGCCGTTTTCCCATTCGCGTCGAACTGAACAGTTTGAGCGAAGACGATTTTGTGCGCATTTTAACCGAACCGCGCAATGCGTTGATTACCCAATACCGGGCAATGCTGGAAACCGAAGGCGTGGATTTACGTTTTACCGATGATGCCATTCGCGAAATCGCGCGTATTGCTACCATGGTAAATGCACGAACCGAAAATATCGGCGCACGACGTTTGCATACGATTATGTCTACCTTGCTGGAAGAAATTTTATTTGAGATTCCGGAAAAGAAGACGGACAAAATTGTGATTGATAAAAAGATGGTTACCGACACATTAAAATCCATCGTTAACAATGAGGATTTAAGTCGCTACATTTTGTAAGTATATTTCTGTTTTTATTAGGGCGGGCGTTGTTCCGCCTTTTTTATTTACCAAGAAAATGCTGCCGGAATTATTACGAATTTTATGGGTGGTAAAAAAGCATTATTTTTGGAACGAACAAACAACAGCCCGGTTCCGGTCGGAACGGTTAAAAACGGTTAACAAAATGGAATTAACTGAAAGCAATGCAACCAATGGAAAGTTTGTCTTTTGCAACGTTTGAATCGGTTTTTCAATATTTCATGCGTTTTGTGCTCAGCAAAACCTCTCCGGATATTCTTCAAGAAGAAAAAGATTTCTCCGGAGATGAAATAACGTTCAAAGATCAAGCATTGTCCTTGATTTGTGCGTTTAATCGTATCTTATCCGGCACGTCGCACCCACAGTATGAGCATGCCAGACAATACTTACGTAACCCTGGCGTTTCCGGGCCATTGCAAAATTTAGCCCAATTCTTGCGCAAAGGTCTTGCCGAAATTCGCAGGGAGATTGAAAAAACGTTAAAACACGATGTTGCCTTTGCAAACAGGCTAAGCGAAACGTACCGCCAGTTGGTTAAATCCGAAAACGAATTAAATACGACGCAAAGCATCGAATTATTCTGGCAAGTCTTTTTCCCAGAAGGCACGGGTATTTTACAAAACAAATCCCTGGCCGAGGACCGTTTGCGCCGCAAACGCACCGTGCGCATTACGGCCAAATCTCAACAGACCATTCGCAATCCGGCTGCCGAAATCTTGTTTACCTCCAATGTGTTGCTCACGGTTCCGTTGAAAAGTTGGGATATCGATCGTTTGCCTATTAGCGAACACATTAAACAGGTGCTTAAAGAAAATAAAGACCAACCCCAGCAATATTGGTACGACCATCCCGTTCCGTTGGGCATTGCGGCGCAAAAAAACGAGGTGCTTTACGGTTTGCGCGGATTGAATGAAATGATGGACTTCGAAAAAAAACGAAAAACGGTTGCCCCCCAACAAAAATTGACAGTTGTTTTGTCCTGTTCGGTTACCCATCCTTTTTTGGGCACTATTGCCAAAGAATATCTGCAAGATACCATTCGGCAGGCGGGAGGTTTTGAACATTTGCGCGTATTTTTGTTTACGGAAAAAGATGTGCGGCAATTGGTGCAAACGGTTTTACTGCCTGCGGCTCGTTTTGGGAAGACGGACGAGCGGGATTCTTTACAGTGGCAGGCCGTGGGAGTGGACGGTCCTTACGGTAAGCACTACAGTTTTTTAAAAGCCATAGCCGCCTTTTGGCAGGTGGTCATCGATCCTGAAATCAAAGCTACGTTTAAAATCGATTTGGATCAGGTGTTTGATGAAACGCATTTGCTGGCAGAAACGGGGCTTACGGCTTTGCAGCATTTTAAAAGCGATTTGTGGGGTGCCGATGGCCTAGATGATGCTCGGAATAGCTTACACTTAGGCATGATTGCCGGAGCGCTGGTTAATGCCGCAGATATTCGAAAATCGCTGTTTACGCCGGATGTTCTTTATCCGGGCGAGCCGCAACACGCCGATGAATTTGTTTTTTTCAGTCGATTACCGCAAGCGCTTTCCACACAGGCGGAAATGATGTGCAAATACGGTTCACCCGAGTTGGACGGTAGTACGTCTTGTTTGCAGCGGGTGCATGTTACCGGCGGCACGAACGGAATTTTAATTAAGGCGTTGCGCCGATTCAGACCGTTTACTCCTTCTTTTATCGGCCGAGCGGAAGATCAGGCTTATTTGCTTTCTACCATGACCAGTAATCAGCAGCCATTGGCCTATTTGCACAAAGCGGGTCTCATAATGCGTCATGATAAAGAGTTATTTGCCAGGGAAGCAATAAATGCCGCAGAAATCGGTAAATTGATCGGTGACTATGAACGCATTTTGTATTTTTCAACCTACGCCCGTGCTCTTGACAATGATTATCGGAAAATCAAAGATCGTGTCGATCCTTTTACCGGTTGTTTTATTTCTTCCATTCCGAAAACGATCGTGTTGCTGCGATTTACCTTTAAGTTGCTTGACTTTTTACAAAGGGATCAACTGCAGGAAGCCAAAGAATTTATGGACATCGGTATTCCGCGATTGACAAGGGCTATGGATTTTTGTGAGGGTGAAAACAGTCTTTTGCAAAATCAGTACGAAACGGAAAGAGCAGAGTGGAATGCATATTATGGTGCCTTGGAATGGCTTGAAAAGGGATCGGTAGAAAGGGATACTTTGGCCATACGCTTAAAAAGGCAGGCATCGCGATTAGTGCGGAATTTGCAAATCGTGTAAGGGGGCAAAAAGGTTATGGCAGGCAGAGGAGGTTTTGTTGAGCAAATAAAAAAAGCGTGCGAGACAATAACGCCTTCGCACGCTTTAATGTGAAATTGAACTTGGATTAGCTTCTCCGTCCGCCGCCGAAAATACGCAAAAGCATCAGGAACAGGTTGACAAAATCCAGATAAAGCATTAACGCGCCGATAATAGAAAGGCGCCCGTACGCTTCTCCCGCGGACGGGGTGATTTCCATTCCCAGACGGCGAATTTTCTGTGTATCGTAAGCCGTCAATCCCACGAAAATAAGCACACCGATGTAAGAAATGATCAAATCCATCATCGTGCTACGAATAAAAATATTAACCACAGACGCAATGATAATACCGATTAAACCCATAAACAGAAAACTGCCCCAAGAGGTTAAATCTTTTTTTGTAGTGTAACCGTAAAAGCTGGTCACCCCAAACGTTAAAGCCGTAATCAAAAAGGTTTTGGCAATGGCACCCGGGGAATAAACTAATAAAATAGCACTTAGGGTTAATCCGTTTAAAAACGAAAATAAAAGAAAGAGAGTGCTGGCCGTGGAAGCCTGCATTTTTTTTATTCCGCCTGATATGGCCACAACCATGCCCAGTTCAGCCACGATTAACAGAATAAGTACGATAGAATTTCCGTAAACCAAATTTAAAACCGTTGGACTGTGCACGGTTAAATAAGCCGTTAAAGCCGAAACCAACAATCCGAGCATCATCCAGTTATAAACCGAACGCAACAAAGCATTTTCTCTGGTAATGCTAAGCGATTCCTGATAAAAAGGATCCTGATTCATATAATTTTCTCCGTTTTTAATTTTACTTTTTTCACATATCGATTTATCAAAGATGAAATTTATCGAACAATCATTGTATATTCAAATTAAAAAGACAGGAAAAAGTTCCCGGCACGTATGTCTGTATCTGATAGGAAATGGATAATTAAAAATTACGGATTTTAACCACTGATTTGCATAGAACGGGATGAAAAAGGAAGAATGAAAAAGGAAAAATGAAAAAAGAAAAAGGAGGAAAACCGCGGGTTGCCGAGTGGCTCCGCGCCCGAGGGGGAATTAAAAATTACGAATTACGAATCTGGGCCACTGATCTGCACAGGTAGAATGAAAAAGGAAAAAGGAAAAATGAAAAAGGAGGGGGGAAAAGGCCGCCGGTGCCTCGATAAATCCCGATGAATCGGACCTACTCGGCAACCGGCTTCTCCCCGCAGGGCCGCAAACGGCCACACACAAAGAGCCCCCCTTTGAGGGGGGCTACAGGGGGTAAAACAATGCCGCGAACTACTGAACTTGCTCATAAGTCGGCACTATTTCGCACCGCTAATCCTTAACCTTTCACCCTTAACTCATCCCGACCACCGAAGAAGCACCGTAAACACCATTCAACAATTCAACCAATCAACTATTCAACTTTCCCCGGCCACTGATCCACACAGAGCGAGATGAAAAAGGAAAAATGAAAAAGGAAAAAGGAGAGGGGAAAAGGCCGCCGGTGCCTCGATACATACCGATGAATCGGACCTACTCGGCAACCGGCTTCTCCCCGCAGGGCCACAAACCGCCACACACAAAGTGCCCCCCCTTGAGAGGGGCTACAGGGGGTAAACACGGGCGCAAACCACCGAAATTGCTCATAGGTCGGCACGATTTCGCACCGCTAACACTTAACCCTTACACCCTTAACCCTTTCTCCGTCCATCGAGCCACCAAAGAAACACCGAAAACACCATTCAACGATTCAACCAATCAACCATTCAACTTTCCCCGGCCACTGATCCACACAGAGCGAGATGAAAAAGGAAAAATGAAAAATGAAAAAGGAGAGGGGAAAAGGCCGCCGGTGCCTCGATACATCCCGATGAATCGGACCTACTCGGCAACCGGCTTTTCCCCGCAGGGCCGCAAACCGCCAAACGCAAAAAGCCCCCTTTTGAGAGGGGCTACGGGGGGGGTAAAACAATGCCGCGAACTACCGAAATTGCTCATAGGTCGGCACGATTTCGCACCGCTAACCCTTAACCCTTACACCCTTAACCTTTAACTTAATGCAGCCACCGAACCACACCGAAGAAGCACCATATGCACCATTCAACAATTAAACGAATCAACGATTCAACTTTCACGCCCACTGATCTGCACAAATTGCCACTGATAACCATTACACCATTGGCACTTAAAACAAAATTCTTAAACTTTAACTAAATCAAACAATAACAGCAATACCGGCCTAAATAGGCAAAAAACTACGAAAAGAAACTTTGGGGTGTGGTAAGGTTTTGCCAGGGTAAAACACGGGCAATGCTGCGTCTCTGCTCCTGTTCTCCCGTGTAAATCAAAAAGGAAGTGTCCGGCGAGGCACCGCTGAGTTTCTGCCAGTATTCCAGATTTTTAAAAAAACTACGAGAAATCGTTTTTGCGGCTTTAATTTCAAAGGATAAAGGCTGGTCATGTTTATCGATGATCAGATCGATCTCATGCCCGGTTCGGTCTCTCCAAAAGTAGAAATCCAGATGATGGCCATGATTGAAATTGTATTTTAACAATTCGGCAATCATCATGTTCTCGAATAATTCACCCCGTAAAAAATGGTTGCTGATGTGCGATGGGTGTCGGATGCCCAACAAATAGGACGCCAGGCCCACGTCGTAAAAATAAAGTTTACCAGATTTGACCAGACGTTTGTTAAAGTTCCGGTAAAACGGTTTTAACGTAAAAATAACAAAGCTGGCCTTCAAAACGGAAATCCAGCCTTTAATAGTGTTGACCGATAAGCCCAATTCGTTGGACAGCGACGAATAATTCAACAATTGCCCAATCCTTCCGGCGCACAGTTTCAGGAAAAAGGTAAACTGTTCGAGATCGCGAATGTTTTGTAAAAGGCGGACATCCCGCTCCACATAGGTGGAAACATAAGACGCGTACCAGTCGGTGGGCGGTATTTCCCGATCGTAAATAGGCGGATAAAAGCCCTTGAATAGGTAGGTTTCAAAATCTTCCAGCTTGTTGAAGTGTGCCAGTAATTCACCGAGTGAGAAGGGCAGCAAATTTAAGATGCCCACCCTACCGGCCAGAGTTTGACTGATTTTTTGGTGCAATAAAAAATTTTGCGAGCCGGTTAAGATGAATTGACCGGGTTTCTGATTTCGGTCGACAGTGGATTGAATGAAAGAAAATAGTTGCGGCAAACGTTGCGCTTCATCGATAATCATCCCTTCTGGATGTTGTTCCAAAAAAGCGCGCGCATCCTGTGCCGCAAATAAACGGGTATCCGGCTCTTCCAGATTGGTGTATGTTTTTTCGGGGAACAGGGCTTTCACCAATGTGGTTTTGCCGGACTGCCGCGGTCCAATAACGGCCACTACGGGGAACTTCCGGCTGAGCTCCAAGATTTTTTGAGAAATTTCACGTTTAATCATGTAACAAAAATAGTAAATATTTGACAGATTTGCAATAGTTTTGCAAATCTGCATTTTATTCCATGAAACTTTGTAAAATGGCCGGTAGCCTTTTTGAGAAATGAGCAAGACCTTCCGTTTAATATAATTGTATCGCTAAGGAGATGCATTTATCAGATTGTATTCTGGAAATGAGGTCATGTACGCAAATAGATAGACATTCAACCAATTTATTTTTCGCAGATATTTTCAGAAAAAAAATCCGCGCCAATCCGCGAGACCAGCATAGAACGGGATGAAAAATAAAAAATGAAAAAAGAAAAAGGAATAAGGGGAAAAGAGCGCCGGTGCCTCGATACATCCTGATGAATCGGACCTACTCGGCAACCGGCGGCGGGTGGGCGGTAGTGGATTAAAAGGTGAGTGGTTGAATTGTTGAATGGTTGAATGGCGTACTCGGTGCTTTCGGTGGGATTCGATGGACGGAGAAAGGGTTAAGGGTGTAAGGGTTACGGGAATCAGTGCCAATCTGTGCAGATCAGTGGCCCAAATTCGTAATTCGTAATTTTTAATTCCCTCTCGGGCGCGGCGTCACTCGGCAACCGGCGGCCTTTTTTCTATTTTTTTTTTCAAAAAAAATGTGTATTTTCCTATGGGGAAATTTAGGAGGGAACGATGAATAGAATTAAAAAATACGCATCGTATCTTTATATTTTTTTGATGCCCATTAGTATCTCCACCAACTCGATTGATTCATCCAAAACAAATATTGATATTTACGGTGATGTGGGGCAATATGCGCTTATTTCCTACAATTGCAATTCGGGAGTGCTTCACAAACATACCGTGCCATTTCAAGAAATCGGTGGTGGGGTAGAGCACAAGCTTGGTACACATGTAAAAGTCGGGGCAAATGCCGAAATGATTTTTGACCAACAGGAAAATGTA
>Ga0256914_1000152_pt1 | contig 66567 bp, 70 predicted proteins | sample HulkmetaG_FD_191571 | JGI IMG/M metagenome (GOLD analysis project Ga0256914, IMG submission 191571) | Hydrothermal chimney microbial communities from Main Endeavour vent field at the Juan de Fuca Ridge, Pacific Ocean - Hulk | ecosystem: Environmental > Aquatic > Marine > Hydrothermal vents ...
AGGATGACAGCGCTAATATTCCAAAAGACTTCTTTGTTAAAAATGGAGAGCCGAACGTTAAAATCGTGATTGGTACTCAGGCAGCTGCTCAGGATGTCGCAGGTGCGGCTGACATAGCTGTCGCACTTGGAAGCTTACTCTACACTGAGAAAGAAGTTACAACAGCCACACTAAAAGACCTCTCAGTTGTTGTAAAGAAGGATGTTAGCCACATCGGTGACATTCCAGTTTACTCAAACTACTACAAATACACCAATACCACTCCAACAGCTGAAAAATGGGAGGATCTGACTGGGAACTACTGGTACAATGGCGCCGCTTACAGTACAGACTACAGCGGATGGGTGAACAACAACTTCCCATACGACCTTGCTACCCTCACAAACCAGAGTGAGATTGTTGTTGGCGGGCACTCATATGGAGTCTCATGGAACTTTGTCATTGATAAGATAAAGTTTGTTGATGAAGAAGGTAAAGAGTGGAATGAAACTCACAACTATCCACCAACTGACACCAATGTAATCATGGAGATTCCTGAGAACAGTTTCAAGATTGTAATGAATTATGAGATCTACAAGTGGACAAAGACAGAGACAACAACTGATGAGGTTTGGGGAACAACCGAAACCACCACCGAAACAGAGATTTCTGATGCTCCAGTAGCAGGATACACCCAGGATGGTACAGTTGTTGATGGTGTGGGTGTTGGAGACACAATACAGGTGCTTGACAAGACCCTTAACATAATTGACGTTGGAAGTGACAGCGATGGTGACTTCGTCAAAGCTGGTGAAACTGCTGAAGCATGGATACTTTCAAACAGCTCAAAGACTTTCGGTGACTATCAGGTTAGCGTTGTTGATATTGACATGATAAGCAAGGAGATACTTGTTGAGGTCAAGAACCTCAAGACCGGCGAATCAGAGCAGAACGTTCTTTCAGATACAAGTGCAAATGTCCCATTCCTCAACGACCAAGTTGAGATAACTGTTGAAGGAGTATTCACAGGTCTCAACATCCTTAAGGCCAAACTCAAAGTGGTCTACAACATCCAGAAGATATATGATGGAGACAAGATCAGTGGATGGGTAGTCGACTGGACTGGTGTAAATGCTACTGCAAAGACCCTCAAGGGTGTTGTATTAACTTATCCAGATGCTATCAAAGGCAAAGTCCTCAACATAGACACACCAGCCGTTAAATACAAGATAAGCTACAAAGTTGACAAAGAGACTAAAGACGTCGACGACGATGATGTAAACGAACTCGCGGTTGATATATACCTATCAGTCGACTACGCTGAGCCAAAGTACGAGTATTATAATCTCGGCGATGTTCTTGAAGGTTACACTGTGGACCTCGGAAAGACCAAGGCTACCATTGAAGGCATCAAGACCGTCGAGATTGTGCCACCAGCCAAGCCAATAACAGAACTTGACGTCAATGTCAAACTTAGTGATGTTGATAGCAACTTAATCCTCGTTGGAGGTCCAGTTGTCAACAAAGTCACAGCAGCCCTTGCAGATGCTCTTGGCGTTCCAAAGGACTACAATGGATGGAAGAGCGAGATCGGAGAAGGCAATGGCGTTATAGTCTACAAAGCTGAGTGCGGAGCCATTAACGGCCACGGCGTTGTCCTCGTTGCAGGCACAGACAGAGACGGAACGCAGGTTGCAGCTGAAGCCCTCATGGCAAGAATTGCTGAACTTGCCAAAGAGTGATTTCTCTTTTCTTTCTCTATTACTCTTAGCTTCTTGGAGGGATTCCATTGAAGAAGAGGACTTTTTATGCTTTGCTCGTGGTAATTATCTTGGTTGTAGCTTCTCTATCAGTGGTAGGTTGCGGGTATAATAATTTTTCAAAGGTTATCAATCCCGAGAAAAAGCCCTTAGCTGTTAAGTCTGTTGGAGCCCCCTATGAAGGAAAGCTGTATAAAATTGATTTTGAGAGTTATTTAACTGGCGATCCATTTATTGATCTTAACATGACCCTCCGTTCTTCCTATGATAAAATCACGATTATAGTGGGAGATCCAAGTTTTAAAGGCTGTTCTGGAATGGAGTGTGCTCTTAGAAAGAGAACAGCGATGGAACTTGGTCTTATGATTGGGGCAATTTATGGTGTTAAGCCATATATTGAAAACATCCAGAAGGGAGCAAACAACACGAGTGCTCTGTACAAGGCAGCATACGAGGCAATGAAGAATGTGAAGTCAGATTATCTTGGCATGATGCAGAGGATTGACATAGGCTTAGGAAGGATAGGGAACAAAAAACATCTAGTGATAATCCTTCTCGGTCCTGCAGAAGGAGCCACCATAAACAGGGTTTTCTGTCCACGGCAGGGGGTTCTCGTTATTGAAGGAAAGAGTGAAGATGCTCTGTTTGTTGAGGTGCTGACGATTAAGAGACTCATTGGTTCGGCTGTAAGGTGATTCGATTACGGTATATATTCCTGTATTTTTCTTCTATTATGCCTAAAAATTCTTCTTCACTCTGGAAGGGCCTCTTCGAGAGTATTCTTATTGCATTCTTTCTCCCTATTCCCGGTAGGTATGTGAGCACCTTTGAACTCTCCCGGTTCACCTCTATAGGCAGGGGGATTCCGGTTATACTCCTGAAACCATGTCCTACTATGAGGACATCATAAAATCTCTTCAGTTTTATTGTTTTTGGTATGCCGACTATTAGAGGATAACTGCCTATCTGCCGCCCGTATGTTAGACCGTTATCATAGATTTCTGCTCTGACTTCTCTTAGAACAGTACCCACCGGAACCACTCGTTGGAGCATTGGAAGATCTATCTCATGTCTTATTTTGTATCTATAGTGTTTAATGAGATTTTTATGTTTCTCTATCTTAACTTTCTCTCTCATGCGCCACAGTGGAGTGTTTGGAAAGACCACAACCTGTCTTATGTTTATCCTCCTTACCATGAGACCATCATCAAAAAGTTTTTTGAGAAACTGGAATGTTATTTCATAGCTTTTCTTGGTTTCTCCGGGAAGACCAAAAAGTATATTTATACCCGGCAGAAGCCATGGCATGCCATTGTATCCTCTTTTTGCTCCAACTTTATTTAAAATTTTCACGGCATCATAAGTTTCTTCTGCAGTTGTGTTCAGATTATTTACCCGCGCCACTTTAGGGTCGGCATTCTCAAGCCCAAATGCGACAACATTTCCAGGGGTACCGTATTTTATCAGTGCCTTTGCTATTCTGATGCTTTCCTCTGGATAGTTTGCTATTACAGCAGGATTTGCGTTGTCAACATGGAGAGTCTTAACCTCGGGGGCAACGTTCCTAATACTCCTAAAGAGCTTTTCCACAGCTTTAGAATTTGGTATTGGAACTCTTCCGTTTGGTTTCGCCATGTAAGAGAAGATACAGCTCTGCCTGCCTACTCTGAAATGTCTTACTCCCAAGTTGTAAAGAACTTTAACTTCCTTTACAATATCTTCGATAGGCCTATCTTGAACGGTTCTGTATCTCAGAGGCTCAGTGCAGAATGAACACCCTCCCATCCCCATGGCTTTTGGACATCCCCGCTGACTTTCGATTTCCACTATGACAAAGTCTGGATAATCTGGGAACTGCTTAACCACCTCAGCCCCCAAAAGAGCATAGTCTTTGAGTTCTCCATAGCTCCTAAAACGATAGGGGTTGGCATCTTTAGGAGCTGTGAGGAGATCATAGAGGAATGCTTCAAGGTCTCCATAGGCGATGTAATCAAAGACTTGCTCAGCTAAAAGGAGCTCTTTTAAGCCTATTTTTTTCCCTCCCTCGTGAGCCGAACCCATAAAAGCCGGTCCGCCAAGGATCTTAACTCCATTAAATGGCTTCAAAAATCTTGCAACTTCTTCAACCTGTGAAGGAACGGCTGATAGATACTTTCCCGGAGTGTGGAGACCACCGATGTAAATTATCAGCTCTGCCTTTTTTAGTATCTTTTTGGCATCTTTTGCATTGGAAGTGCGATTTCTGGTTTTGATTCCCTGCTCTCCGTTAAAACTAAAACGAACATCATCTATTGTGAGATAAAAGATAGTGGCATCTGCTTTAGCTTTTTTCACTGCACCGTAAGCGTACCTCGGATATATCCCCATATAAGGGGGCACACCCAGTCCCGCAGGTTCATCAGTATAACCGTCAATGATAGCGACAATCATGATGTCTGATTAGATTGAGAATTTAAAAAATCAACTATACTACAGCAAACGGATCAGAACATTGTTTTCCCTCAGGAAATTTTCTATTTCCTTAACTTCCAAAGGGTCGAGCTGGAAAACCCTCTTCTCAGAGTGAGGCATTTGATCCAATACCGGCTTTAAATCTTTTAAATCCTTTTTGGTCAGGCCTAACATGTGAAAAGAATCTTTCAATGCCCTGCTAACCTTTTTTCTTTTATGCTGGAAAAGTGCTCTGACAAGATCTTCATTTAAAATTATTTGTTCTTCTTTGGGCTTGGGCTCAATAATTACCACTGCTGAGTCGACCTTCGGCCTTGGATAAAAAGCTCCCTGCCCTATTTTCTCGACCAGCTCTACGTGAGCTTTTGCCTGTACCATAAGAGAAAGACGGGAGTAGTTTTTATCCCCGGGTTTTGCCACCATTCTCTGGGCAAATTCCAGCTGGTATATCAAAACAGCTCTTTTAAAGTCATATTTCAGAAGTTTAAAAGTTATAGGGGATGAAATTTGATATGGAAGATTTGAAACAACTTTATCAAACTTTGGAAACTCAACTTTTAGAGCATCTCCATGGATGAGTTCAACATTTCTCCATGAATATTCCTTTCTCAGAATTTCAAGAAGTCGGAAATCCTTCTCAATTGCATAAACCTTTTTTGCCCTCCTGCTGAGTTCATCTGTCAGAATACCAAAACCCGGCCCAATTTCAAGAACATCTTCGTTTTTCTTAATATCTGCTCTCTCAACTTCCCTCTTAACGATATCCTTCACTATGAGAAAGTTCTGTCCAAGGTTGGAGTTGGGCTGTATGCCGTATTTTGAAAGAAGATAGAAAAGGCGGGATCTCATTTTGATTCCCTAAAGAGTCGTCTTGAGCCAACAAAAAGACGGTATTTGTCCTTTCCTTCCAGTTCATCAAGGATTCTTTTTGATATCATTTTGACAGGATCAGGAAGCCCCTTAACCCTATGTCTCAGGTCATCGAAGCTTTTAAAAGGTTCTTTTTTTCGTTCATCGAGAATTTCCCACATATGTTTCTTTCCTATCCCAGGGAGAAGTTCAAGACTGTGAAGTCTATTCGTTATTGGAGGGGCTATATTGAAAAATTGAATAAACCTATCTTCATTATTTTTTACGATCTCTTCAATGATATACGGTAGTTCTGCTTTTGCAGTGGCTGTGAGATCATCATAGTGAAGCTTTTTGTTTATCATGAATATTTTATCTCTTTCTCCCTTCCCAATGAAGACTCTCTCATATAGCATTAAATCCGTTTTTGGAGTAACTTCTAAGAGTGTAAACGCTTTCTCACCAACGACCTGAGCAACTGGCTTTCCACTTTCTCTTCCAGTACTGATATCGATGTAACCCCGAGGCAAATAATCAAGGACATATGCATACTCTTCATACTCAACATTTTTTCTTCTTTTTTTATCCAAACTTTCTCTATAACTGTGTCGTCTATAGTAATCCATGCTCTCTCCCCCAGAAAATATATCCTATAACTCTTTTTATACTTTTGTCTCTTGTCTCCCATAATCTCCAGAAAAGGTAGAAATAAAAATGAAAATTAGCTTCGGTATTCATCAAGTAGCTGAATAATCTGTTCTGCCTCTTCTTTGCTGGGTAGATATTCTTCCTTGGCGAATATGACTCGAAAATCAAAGTAGTCTTTTGGCATAAGATCAATTAATTTAACCGCTAATCTCTCGTCAAGCCACTCAAATAGTCCCATTAATTTTTCTTTTAGTTCTCTTGCCTGTTCAGGTGTAATCTTTGCAAATCTCTCTGCATGCTCCAAGCTAACTCTGGCTTCATAAAACATTTCCTCGTCTTTATTATCTTCCTTTCTTTTGCGGAGGAGTTCTTTTGTCTCCGGAACTGTAACATAATGCTCTTCAATCTTTTTTCTTCCTATCATATTCCTCACTTCTGAGGTCTTAAGTGGACAGGATGAACGAAAAATTTCTTGACTTTACTTCCATCCGAAACTTCCACAATGTATGCATCTCCCCTCTTTCCGATGATAGTTCCTGTTCTCCCGTGAAATCTGGGGTCGGGCATTCCTCTGTGGTAACTTGGTTCAATTACTATATGGACTCTCTGGCCGGTTTCAAACTCTTGGAGGAATCTTGTGAGTGGAGGTAGACCTCTTTTTCTTGGTGTTTTACTGAGCTTACCTCTGGTCTTCCTTCTAAAGCTATGTGCTTTTTGAACCATTTTAAACCACCTCACAAACTTTACTTAACCGATACAGCAGATTTAGGGCTTTTCAACTTAGGAAGTCACGCGGGTGTTTCCCGATCCATTTAGGTCATTAACAAAATCGTTTATAAATCTTTCACCTCAAGAACATCCAGCAATTTGCATGACGCCTGTTTTTTTAGAATCGAAGCTACCGAGGGTATGGTCCTTCCATCATCACCTGAAATTAGTTCCTTTATGTACAATCCTCCATCCACCAAAAGCTTAAGCTTAAAATGTCTTTTGTCGAGTAGCTCTCCCTTTGCCCAGTAGACTTTTCTCTCCCGGATTATGTCTGCCCTTCTTCTAAGAACTCTTTTGGGAGTTTTCTGGTGGATTAAAACATTAGTAAGGGCTTTTTCAACTTTCATTATATCCGTAATATCAACGCCATCTTCAACGTAGACAAGAGCCTCATATATTTTTTTAGGATTTTTGGTTAGGATTTTTCTCATCTCCTCTCTCGTAGAAAACCTTAGGTCTAAAACTTGAATTTTTCCACTTGCATTGATTTCTTCAATTATCTCATTCAAATCTATTTTTCTTCGCTTGGGGCTTTTTATTTCTAAAATAAAAGGCCTACCATTGCCTAACATTCTAACGTCTATATCCTCTCTGCCTGCACCATGAAAAATACATCTGCCACGTGTTCTCTTTGAAAATGATGTGCATATGAGTGAGGCTATACTCTCTTTATATCCCTTAAGGGGGGTTTGGGGAATGCCCCTGATGAGCTTCCTGTATCTTCCATATATAAAGAGCGGTTTAATTTGAAAATGAACCTCTTCTTTATAGGGATTAACTATGAAAACTATATCTGGAGAGCTCTTATTCACAGGCCTCTTTAAGATTTCTTCAAGCTTCTTTCCAAGTTCTCTATTAAATTCCCTGTTTATTGGCTCCCAGTATTCAAGTTCAAATTTTTTAACTATCTCTTTCTCCTTTTTAAGAATCTCCTCAGGAAATTTCGATCCGATAAGAAAGCTTTCAAACTCTATGGTCTCAGCTTTTTCTCTCACATAACTGGATACTTTTTCAATTTGATCAAAAACATTAAAGCAGAGAACACATTCTTTAGGCTCATTTAGAGGCTTTATCCCTCTAATTTCTCGTTCCATATTTACTATAAGCCTGATTGAAGCCCCTCTTTTAGAATTTTCTCCTTTTCCAAGTTTAGCAAATAGTCTGCCCAAACAGTGGTTGCATAGAGGGTATTCTTCAAGCACCTTCTCGGCTTTTTCAATTATCATGCCCCCTCACCTGACAATATGACAATTTTTTATCCTAAATCCCAATTGGCTTTGACATTTATACAACCTCAAGGTTTATATTTTGAGTTTTTAATTAAGTGTCGATGATGACTCGAAGACAGAGAATAATAAATCTTTTGGAGGAAAAAGATTACAGCGTATCTGAGCTGGCTTTAATACTTGGAATAAGAGGCAAGGGTAGTAAAAAAATCATCATCGAGGATTTAAGGACGATAGCAAAAGCCTTAAGGCGAGAAGGCAAAGTTCTCATGATTCATCCCGCAGTATGCAGGAAATGTGGGTTTATATTTAGCCCTGATATTCGTATTCCCTCTAAATGCCCTCGATGTAAATCAAACTGGATTGATGAACCCAGATTTAGGATAAGCCAGAGGTGATAACATGAAAAAAATTGAACTCTTTATGCAGGAGAAAGGAATCCAGCCAGGTGATACTATCAGGATTGTTGAAAAGGAAAATGGGAATACTGTGGTGTATGAAGGAATTGTAATGCCTCCCTATGAACTCTCAAGTGGTGAAACCATCACCCTAAAGCTTGACAATGGATATAACATTGGTATCTTAATTGACAGTGTTGTAAAAGTAGAGATAATAGAAAAGGCCAAACCGAAGGAGAAAAAGGAATTTAAAACACTCTTACCAAAAAATCCTGACCTTCCGAATGTGACTATACTCGGAACAGGAGGCACGATAGCATCAAGGATAGACTACAAAACGGGAGCTGTACATCCTGCGTTTACCGCTGAGGAACTGGCTATGGCAGTTCCAGAGATATTTGAAATTGCCAATATTACTCCAAAACTCATAATGAATATACTAAGTGAGGATATGCGTCCGGAATATTGGAAAAAAGTAGCTCATGAAACAGCAAGGGCCTTGAATTCTGGAGAAGATGGAATTGTGATAGCTCATGGAACTGATACAATGGCCTACACGGCGGCAGCTCTGAGCTTTATACTCAGAAACCTTCAGAAGCCAGTGATTCTTGTTGGTGCCCAGAGAAGCAGTGACAGACCATCAAGCGATGCTGCTATGAATCTTATTTGTTCAACAAAAATGGCAACAGCCGATTTTGGTGAAGTTGCAGTGGTAATGCATGGAGAAACTGGAGATACTTACTGTCTGGCACACAGAGGGACAAAAGTCAGAAAAATGCACACGTCACGGAGAGATGCGTTTAGGAGCATAAATGATATTCCAATCGCCAGAATTTGGCCCAAAGGTAAGATTGAATTTCTCAGGGGGGATTACAGAAGAAGAGGGGAAGAGGAGGTTTTCGTTGATGATAAAATGGAAGAAAAAGTTGCTCTTATAAAATCCTTCCCGGGTATGCAGAAGGAGATACTTGAATTTCTTATCGACAGGGAGTATAAGGGAATCGTTCTTGAAGGAACTGGACTTGGTCATGTTCCAACTTACTTAATAGATACCATAGAAAGAGCAACTCAAGAAGGAATTGCAGTATGTATGACGAGCCAATGCCTTTATGGGAGGATAAATCTTAATGTCTATTCAACAGGCAGAAGGTTGTTAAATGCTGGTGTAATCCCATGTGAAGACATGCTTCCAGAAACAGCTTATGTGAAGCTTATATGGGTTCTTGGACACACCCAGAACCTTAAAGAAGTTAAGGAAATGATGCTTAGAAACTATGCCGGAGAAATAACACCGTATACACGGTTTGATACTTATCTGAGGTGATTAAAATGGAGCTCAACTATGATGAGCTGGGACTCAAAGTTGGATTAGAAATCCACAGGCAGCTGGACACTAAAAAATTATTCTCACCTGCTCCAAGTGAGTTGTATGATGAAGTTGAATTCACATTTCAGCGACGGTTAAGACCGACGATGAGCGAGCTTGGAGAGATTGATCCAGCAGCTCTTGAAGAATTCAAAAAGGGAAGAACTTTTATTTATGAGGGAAATCATCAGCTCAGTGATTTGGTTTATATCGATGAAGAACCTCCACATCCCCCAGATGAAGAAGCTTTAATGGTTTCTCTTCAGATAGCTTATCTTCTAAATGCAACTCCCGTTGATGAGGTTCATTTCATGAGAAAAATTGTTATAGACGGTTCAAATGTTTCGGGCTTTCAAAGAACAGCGATAATAGCAATGAATGGCAAAGTTGACACTCCTTGGGGAAGCGTTGGTATTCCCACAATATGTCTCGAGGAAGATGCATGCAGAATTGTTGAGAGGGAGGACAGGAAAGTTATATATCGCCTTGATAGACTCGGAATTCCCTTGGTAGAAATAGCAACAACTCCTGATATACACCACCCAGAACAGGCGAAAGTTGTTGCAAAGTTCATAGGCGATGCCTTAAGAGCCACGAGGAAAGTCAAAAGAGGACTTGGAACAATTAGACAGGATTTGAATGTGTCCATTAGAGATGGTGCCAGAATTGAAATTAAAGGTGTTCAGGAGCTTGATATGATACCTCTTATCATTGAACGTGAAGTCATAAGGCAGATCAATCTTTTGGAAATCAGCAAAGAGCTGAGAAGAAGGGGAGTCAGAAGAGATGACATAGTTGAAGAGTTCCATGATGTAACGGACATCTTCAAAAACACGGGATCAAAGATAATCGCAAGAACAATAAAGAAAGGTGGAAAAGTTTTAGCGGTTAAACTTCCCAAGTTCAGGGGTCTGGTAGGAAAGGAAATACAACCCGGGAGAAGATTGGGAACGGAAATGGCCGACAGAGCAAAGAAGTATGTTAAAGGTATTTTCCATATTGATGAATTACCGAACTATGGAATTACACAGGAAGAGGTGGATGCAGTTATTGAAAGACTTGGGCTTGGAGATGAAGATGCATTTGTCGTAGTTGCAGCTGAGGAGGAGACAGCTAAGAAAGCTCTCAGGGAAGTCCTTCAGAGAGCTAAAGAAGCCATTGAAGGTGTTCCTGAGGAAACAAGAAGGGCCCTCCCGGATGGAAATACTCAGTATATGCGTCCTCTTCCTGGAAAGGCAAGGATGTATCCGGAAACTGATATTCCTCCGATACTAATAACAGATGATATAAAAGAAGAAATACTTGCGAATTTACCTGAATATCCACAGCAGAGAATTGAAAGATACATCAGGGAATACAAAATTGACAGGAGTCTGGCCGAGACTTTGGTTAATGATGAGCGTGATGAGCTCTTTGAAGAGCTTATATCAATGGGAGCAAAGCCCTCACTTGCGGCTTCAATCCTTGTGGTTGTTCTCAGGGGTCTCAAGAAAGAAGCTCCAATTGAGAACATCACAGATGAACACATTAAAGAGGCTTTTGAACTTCTTCTCCAGAACAAAATTGCAAAGGAAGCCTTTGAAGAAATATTTATCGAACTTGCTAACCATCCAGAAAAGAGTGCCCTTCAGGTGGCTGAAGAGAAGGGGCTTACTTTGTTAAGCGAAGAAGAAGTTAAAAAGATAATCAACGAGATAGTCCAGCAGAACATTGATGCTATACGAGCTAAGGGCATGGGTGCTATGGGAATGATAATGGGCAGAGCAATGGCCAAGCTCAGAGGAAAGGCAGATGGAAAGTTAGTCAGCTTACTCGTGAGAAGAAAAATTCAGGAGATAATAGGTTGAGTTAAATTTTTAACTTTTTCTTCTTAGCTTTTATATGTGGAACTATGGAAGGAAAAATAAGAGTTATTTACTATCTCTTTAAGGTTCAGGATCAGCCGATAGGCACATATGCAAAGGAGATCGAAAAACATCTAAAATATTTTGTCAGACTTGTAAATCCTGATGAATACACTCTTTTTGAGAATTCCAAAAGCTTCCTGAAAAATTCGAGAAACCTGTATATCATTGAGCTCAGGGATGATATCAGCAGGTGGTTTTACCTTACTACTGAGTTAGGAACCATCAAAAAACCGGAAGTAGCATATGAGTATGAGGTTGGTACGGAACAGGGTCTTGAGGCTGTTTTCAGAGGGATTGCAGAGGGCTCCACCCATGGGCGTTCTCGCGTTGATACGTTTTTGGCAGTGCTTCAGGTTCTCCTCTGGGGAGGCTTTCTTTTCCTGAGCTACATCGGCTACAAAAATGAGAAGTTCCAGTGGATAAATAACCTCTTTCTCCCCTCCGTTTTTATTCTCTCGGGCACCATAGAGGGATTCAGAAGAGGTTATAAAAAGAGGAGGAAACCCTGATGGGAGGCGGAAGGAGATTTCAAATTTTTCACGAGAAGAAAACATGCGTTTATGCATGCCTTAGGTTCGATGCACTCTCCTTTGGCATGAGGGAAGTGGAAGGCTATCTAAACTCAGAGGGGATACACTTTATGAGGCTGGTTGATCCAGACCCAGATTTTATCACCCCGGAAATCGCCTCGGTTTATCACGGCGGTCGTTTCATCACGATATTGGAGGTCAGGGATGAACTCGGAAGGGCGTTTTACCTCTTTTCCACAGGGATGCCTTTTGATGTTGAAGCACTTATGAAACCTGATTTTGCTCTGGCGTTTAGTGTGGGAAACGAGAACGGCTTTGAAGAGCTCATGAGGATGATATTCCGACGGAGGATAGCAGGGGCGAGGTACAAGCACCGTTCTCTTTTCAACTTCTTCCTGAGCTTCTTTCTAAGCATGATTATTTCGGCTTTCATAGGATTTACGAGTATTGTGATTCAGGCCATTGTAGTAGGTTTAGTGGCTTTCATTCTCTTCATGATAGCAGATTATCCCTTCTCTGTGCTCTATTTTAGGGGTGTAAAGGTGATACCCGTGCCTAAACAGAGAACAAAGGTATTCATGATCAGGATGAAGAAGGGTTAAAGGGTCAGAGCATCGGCTCCTCGTCACCCATCAGAGTGAGGGAAATGGTCATCATCCCCCGGAACCTTAGTGGATTCCCTTTAAAAATCTGTTTTACCCTCCAACGGCGAAATCCATTTAAAGCCTGAAGTGGTTTTCTTCTCGATGAAGTTCATCAACGCCGTGCCAATCCTCTATTACGAGCTGAACGTCCGGCCTGAGAAGATTAGGACGGCCTTTCCCTCGGCCCTTGAGTTCAAGAACCCCGTTCCGGATAGCTTTTCCATCCTTGAGTCTCCGGGGAAGGGTAAGGGATTGCTTGTGATTGACCTGAAGGGTGAAAATCGCTACGTATTCGTCCTCCCAGCAGGGGAGAAGCTCGTCCTAATCAACGGTTTACTTCCAAGGGTTTTCGTTGTGCCAACCAAGGGTTTAAGAGATTTTTCTGGGCGCTGGCAGAGGAAAGGATCGAGGAAATATCGGGAAAGGGCGTGAGAGGAAAAGGCAGGAAATGGCGCTTTCTTATAGACATCGCGGCCACCGTAATCATCATATCCCTTGAAGATTACCTGCATCTTGGGCTCTGGAGTGCCCTCATCCTGGGTGCGGTCGTGGCATCGGTGGAATACCTCTTTGGACCGAGGAACATCAAAACGAGAACATTCATAAGCGAGCTTAATGAAAAAACCGTGAGAAAGGTTTACAAAGCTTCAGAAAAGAAGGGGCTGGTGGAGGTAAAGAATCTTTAACGCCCAAGCTCCCTGTGGGCCTTGGCGAGGTGCTTCGCAGCTATAGCCGCGAGGAGCGAGAGCTCTCCGGCCAAGACGGCTCCCGCAACGATCTCGGCGAACTTCTTGGCGTTCGTTCCTGCCGGCTGCCCGCCGCCGGCGACGCCCATTATGCTCAGCGCCTCCCTTTGCGTTGGAACGCGCGTCCCGCCTCCAACCGTGCCTATCTCAAGACTCGGCATGGTGATGCTTATGTAGAGATCCCCCTCGGGCGTTACCTCAGCAAGGGTTATGCCGTGCGAGCCCTCTGTAATCTGCGCCTCGTCCTGGCCTGTGGCGAGGAAGATGGCACCGACTATGTTGGCGAAGTGGGCGTTGAAGCCGTATGAACCTGCCTGGGCGGAGCCAACGAGGTTTTTCCTGTAGTTCACCTCGGCAATGAGCTCCGGAGTGGTTTTAAGTTTCTTCTCGACTATCTCGCGCGGGATTACTGCCTCGGCTATCACCGTCTTCCCGCGCCCGTTGATGAAGTTCATCGCGTTGGGCTTCTTGTCCACGCAGAGGTTTCCGGAGAGGGCGAGGTACTTAACATCGGGGAACTCCTCCTCGATGACCTTCATTATCTCCTCGCTCGCTATTGTCACCATGTTCATGCCCATCGCATCGCCGGTCTCGAATTCAAAGCGGAGGTAGAGGTTGTTGCCGACTATGAAGGGTTTAACGTCCCTAAGCTTTCCGTGGCGGGTAACCCTGCTGACGGCCTTCTCCTGAAGGTAGTCTATGTTCTCCTTAACCCACTCTGCAACTTCTCGCGCTCTCCTCGCGTCCGGGCACTTGAGGAGCGGCGCGCGGGTCATCTTGTCATCGATTATGGTTGTCTTAACGCCGCCAGAAGCGGTAAGGGTGGAGCAGCCGCGGTTAACGCTCGCGACAAGAGCTCCCTCCGTGGTGGCGAGCGGGATGTAGAATTCACCCCTGGCGTATTCGCCATTGATTTTGAGCGGCCCTGCAACTCCCATCGGTATCTGGACAACACCTATCATGTTCTCTATATTCTTGCCTATAACTTGGGCTGGGTCCACTGAATAATAGCCAATATTTGTAAGATTTATTCCTAATTTTCTTTCGAGGGCTTTTCGTCTTATTTCAGTGGCGAGACGTTTGTCACCATTAGTATATTTCTCCACTTGATACAGCCTGATTTCACCACTGACAACTTTTTTAATAATTTCTTCAATTTCAGTTTCGATCTCCATAAAAACACCCCCTCATCCGAACATCCATTCCTCAAGAATCTGGCCAGTTTCTTTAAATGCTATTCCTGCATAGCTTTTAGGACGATAACTAATTACAGGGACACCGACATTAATTGATGTGGGAACATTGTCATCAAAGGGAATAGCCCCCAGAACAGGAACTTTCAAATCTTCTTCTACAGCTTCGATTATGTCATTGACAACATCCTGAGACTCCCTTATTTTATTCAGTATAACTCCAATTTTAAGCCCATATTCTTCTCCTAAGGCCTTTAATTTCTCAACTTCATTCTTCACCATAGTTTCGAAAGAATAGATTGGTGACCTTTCTATCTCCACAACTATAAGCTGATAGTTTGCAACTTCAAATGTTGGTAGAGTATCAAAAGGAACACCAGTGGGTGAGTCCACAAAAACGACGCCAAATTTGTACTTCATATCTTCAACTATATCGCGGAGCCTTTTGGGAGAAATTCCAAGAACATCTTGAAGGTTCGTACTTCCGGGCATTACATAAACACCTGTTTCTGGATGCTTGTATATGGCCCATTCAGGATCCATGTTTGGATCCTTCAGGAGGGAGTGAAGGGTGTATTTGACATTTTCAAAAGCAAAGTGAAATCCAAGATTTGGCAGATAGAGATCACCATCAATAGCCAGTGCCCGGTATTCCCTACTTGCAAAATAAACACTCAGGTTAGCTGTTGTGGTAGTTTTTCCTGCTCCACCTCTTCCAGTTACAACAACAACTGCCATTTAAGCTCCCTCTCTATACTCCTCCCTATCTACGTGATTTTTAGCCTAAACTGAATATAAGGTTTTCTGATAAAAAGTATAAACCAAAGAGAAAAACAAATCAAAACCAAAGCCTTAGGTGGTTACCCGATAACTTCAGCGAATGCAAATTTCTGTTTCACATTATTTATAACAATTTCGACCTCATCTCCAATTTGGGTCTTTGGAACAAAAATAACAAAGCCTCTAATTCTTGCTATACCATCTCCACCTTTCCCCATGGCTTCGATCTTAACCCTATACCGTTCACCAACTTTAACAGGGGGCTGGGGGCTGAATCTCTTTCTTTGCCTGTTTTCAAATCTTCTGCCTTCCAATTCAGACACCACCAACAGGGGATTGCATTATAAGAGATGTCTTTTGGGTATTTAAAGCTTTGTTCAAAAGATTTATATCAGATGTTCGTTTAGATATTCATGTAACCGTTTTATGGAGATGATAAAGATGGATGGGAAAATGATCGCAATTATGAAAACAAAACCTGCATATGGAGCAGAGCTCGTTGAAGTTGATATCCCAAAGCCGGGACCGGGAGAGGTTCTTATCAAGGTTCTTGCAACCACTATTTGTGGAACTGATTTACATATTTACGAATGGAATGAATGGGCCCAGAGCAGGATAAAGCCACCGCAGATAATGGGCCATGAAGTCGCTGGGGAAGTCGTTGAGATTGGTCCGGGTGTAGATGGTCTTCAGGTTGGTGATTATATCTCCGCCGAGACTCATATTGTCTGTGGCAAATGTTACCAGTGCAGAACCGGGAATTATCACGTATGCCAGAACACTAAGATATTCGGGGTTGACATGGACGGGGTTTTTGCAGAATACGCCATTGTTCCTGCTCAGAATGCTTGGAAGAACCCCAGGGGAATGCCTCCTGAGTATGCTTCCCTTCAGGAGCCTCTTGGAAATGCGGTTGATACTGTTCTGGCTGGTCCGATTGCCGGTAAGAGCACACTAATAACTGGTGCTGGGCCGCTGGGACTTCTGGGAATAACAGTTGCCAAGGCAAGCGGTGCCTATCCTGTTATAGTAAGCGAACCCAGTGAATTCAGACGCAAACTGGCGAAAAAGGTTGGTGCAGATTATATAATTAATCCCTTTGAGGAGGATGTTGTTAAGGAAGTCAGGGACATAACTGAGGGCAATGGTGTCGATGTATTCCTTGAATTCAGCGGTGCTCCAAAGGCTCTTGAGCAGGGTCTGCAGACTGTAACTCCGGGTGGACGAGTATCTCTGCTGGGCCTCTTTCCGAGAGATGTTGCACTTGACTTCAACAACCTGATAATTTTCAAATCGCTCACTGTCTACGGAATCACAGGAAGGCACCTGTGGAACACGTGGTATACAGTTTCGAGACTTATTCAAAGCGGAAAGCTGAATCTTGAACCAATTCTGACCCACAGGTATAAAGGTTTTGATAAATTTGAGGAAGCTTTCGAACTTATGCGTGCTGGAAAGACTGGAAAGGTTGTATTCTTCCCACAGAGAGGTTGACGTTTTCCTCTCTTTTTCAACCGCAATTTTTAAGTAACTTCCATCCATATTCAACCCGGGAGGTGACTTTATGGATTTGAGCTATCAAGAGAAGGTAACTCTCATTAAACTCAAAGATTTGAAAAAGATAAAATTTGAGGAACTGGTTAAAGAAACAGGTCTGGATCAGGTTGCTGTTATGAGAGCTGTTCTTTGGCTTCAGAGTAAGGGACTCGTAAAGCTTCATGAGAGAGAAAAGAACATTGTTAAGCTGAGTGATACCGGAAAGAAATATGCAAAAATTGGACTTCCAGAAAGAAGGGCCCTCAGGGTTCTTAGAGAGAGAAAGAAGATTACGCTGGATGATTTGAGGAGAGTTCTGAGCGAAGAGGAGATCAGACCCATAGTAGGAATACTTAGAAAAGATGGATGGGCGTCGGTGAAAAAAGAGGATGGGAAGCTTGTTCTTGAGATAACTGATAAAGGTATGAAAGCTGAAGAGAGGCCGATCGATATAGCATTGAAGATTCTGAGCGAAAAAGGAGAAGCTGAAACAAGTGAAATCTCAAAGCTCGTGTCCATCAAGGAACTTAAGAGAAGGAAAATTGCGGAGGAAGAAAGCATAACTGAGAGGGAGGTTGAAATAACGGATAAAGGCCTTAAAATTGCTGAAAAAGATCTGGAAATAAAAGAAGAAGTCTCATTTCTGACACCTGAACTTATAAAATCTGGAAAATGGAGGGAAGTCGAATTCAAACGTTTCAACATAGAGGCTCCTGTTAAGAGAATATATCCCGGCAAAAAGCAGCCTTACAGGGCATTCCTTGATAAGATCAGACGGAAGCTTATAGAGATGGGCTTTATAGAGATGAGCGTGGATAGTCTTATAGAAACCCAGTTCTGGAACTTTGACGCTCTCTTCCAGCCTCAGAATCATCCTGCGAGAGAATGGACGGACACATATCAGCTCAAATATCCAAAGATGGGTTATCTACCTGAGAAGGAACTTGTTAAGAGGGTCAAGGCGTCCCATGAAAATGGATGGATTACAGGTTCAAGGGGCTGGGGATATGTATGGAGTCCTGAGAGGGCCATGTTGCTTATGCCGAGGGCTCATGGTACAGCACTAAGCGGGAGACAGCTTGCCAGAGGGGTTCAGATCCCGGGCAAATACTTTACGATACAGAGGGTTTTCAGACCCGATGTACTTGATAGGACCCACCTCATTGAATTCAATCAGGTTGATGGTTTTGTTGTGGGAGAAAATCTGACCTTCAAACACCTGCTTGGCATACTCAAGCGCTTTGCAGTTGAAATAGCAGGAGCAAAGAAGGTCAAATTCCTGCCAGATTACTATCCATTTACAGAACCCAGTGTTCAGATGAGTGCCTATCATGAGGAGCTGGGTTGGGTTGAGTTCGGGGGAGCGGGAATATTTCGTGAGGAGATGACAAGGGCTTTGGGTGTAGATGTGCCTGTGATAGCGTGGGGGATTGGGATTGACCGTTTGGCTATGTTTAAGCTTGGAATTGATGATATCCGTTATCTCTTCAGTTATGATCTGAGATGGCTCAGGGAGGCCAAGATAATCTGGTGAGGTGGTATAAATGCCGAAGTTTGATGTGTCCAAGGATGATCTGGAAAAACTCGTTGGAGAGTCCTTCACTGTTGAAGAATGGGAAGATCTATTCCTCTATGCCAAATGCGAGCTGGATGATGTGTGGGAAGACAATGGGAAGATTTATTTTAAGGCTGATTCAAAGGATACCAACAGGCCTGATCTCTGGAGTGCAGAGGGCATAGCGAGACAGGTAAAGTGGGCTATTGGAAAAGCCCGTGGTCTTCCAAGGTATGAGATTGAAGAAAGCGGCGTCGAGGTCTATGTTGATGAAAAGCTCGCTGATATACGACCTTACGGTGTTTACGCTGTCGTTGAAGACCTCAGGTTTGATGAGGAAGTGCTGAAACAGATGATTAACCTTCAAGAAAAGGTTGCACTGACATTCGGAAGGAGAAGACGAGAGGTTGCAATAGGGATATTTGACTTTGATAAGGTGAAGCCGCCCATCTATTATAAAGCCGCCGATAAAGATGAGAAGTTTGTTCCTCTTGGATTTGAGGAGGAGCTAACCCTGAATGAAATCCTTGAGAAGCATGAGAAGGGAAGAGAATACGGACATCTCATCAAAGATAAGCCCTATTATCCACTTCTCGTAGACTCCGAGGGTAATGTACTCTCAATGCCACCTGTGATCAACTCCGAGCTTACAGGTAGAGTCACAGAGGAAACAAGGAACGTGTTTGTTGATATTACTGGATGGGATATTGACAAAATAATGTTGGCTCTAAATGTTATTGTCACGGCTCTTGCAGAGCGTGGAGGGAAAATAAAAAGCGTTAGAGTTATCTACAAAGACTTTGAAATTCAAACACCCAATTTAACACCAAAGAGCTTTGAAGTGGAACTTGAATACATCAAAAAGCTTGCAGGTATAGAGTTGAGTGATGAGGAGATTAAAGGGCTCCTTGAGAAAATGTTCTATGATGTTGAACTCGTTGATGGGAAGGCCAGGTTGAGGTATCCAGCATTTAGAGATGACATAATGCACTCAAGGGACATCCTTGAGGATGTTCTCATTGCATACGGCTATAATTCTATAGAACCCGAAGAGCCAGAACTCGTTGTCCAAGGAAAGGGAGATGAGTTCGTTGATTTTGAAAATGCTATCCGAGAGCTTATGATTGGATTTGGTCTTCAGGAGGTCATGACATTCAATCTAACAAATAAAGAGGCCCAGTTTGCCAAAATGAATCTTCCATATGGGAATCTTGTTGAAATCGAAAACCCGATAAGTCCCAAATGGAGTGCCCTGCGCAGCTGGCTCATACCGAGCCTTATGGAATTTCTGAGCTTGAATACCCATGAGGAGTATCCTCAAAAGATATTTGAAGTCGGCAAGGCAACACTGGTAGATGAGAGCAAGGAAACAAAGACGGTTAGTGAGAGCAAATTAGCTGTCGCTATTGCCCATCCGAAGGTTACATTCACCGAGATCAAGGAAATACTTGACAGTGTGATGCGACATCTCGGGGTGCATTACAGGATTGAAGAGGTTGACCATGGTTCATTTATTCCGGGTAGGGCTGGAAGAATACTTGCGGGAAACAGAGAGATCGGAATAATTGGAGAAATTCATCCTCAAGTTCTGGAGAACTGGGGAATTGAAATGCCAGTAGTGGCATTTGAACTCTTCATCCGGCCTTTTTATAGGCCCTCTCTCTAATCCCGGTGGTGTCAATGGATATAGGGTTGATATTCCTAATAGCCATTGCATTCCTCTTAGGTTCTTATCTTCCCAAGTTAATGACGGAGCATAAAGAATGGGGCAGGCTTTTGATTATACTCCTCATGGTAGGGCTTACAATAACCAACTGGAAAACGAAAGGACTGCGTGATGCATACATATATTTTGAGATAATTGTACTCCTTCTCTTTGGCATGGTTGATTATCTTCAGGAGTTCTGGATAAAAGTACTGATGTTACTGGTTCTGATAGCTACCGGGGTCCTGGGTCTTACTTTATATAAGTTTGAAATGACGCTAACTGACGTAATGGGTGTTACAGTAAGTTCAATCATAGCATTATATGGATTTGCTTATTTAGGAGATCTGGCGAGAGAGAAGAGAGAACAAATTAAAAATTAATAGTAGCCGAGTTTTTTAGTTTTTAGTCTTTTAATTAGTTGAGTTAGCATTATTTCAAAATTCTCAATAGCACTTAAAACTTCTTTATCATTTATACAGCTATTCTCCAAATTAATCACCTCCATATTTCCATTTTCATGTATATATTTAAAGTTTATCTTATCACTCTTGTCAATGCTTCGAAAAAAGTCGGGCATATTTCAAAGAATCTGAACATTTTTCTTTATATTTATAAAACTTTACATAGATAAAGATGAAAATGCTTCTATGTTGCTCATGAGGTTTAATATATAATCAAGCATCTTTAAGTTCCTAAAGATAGTAAGTTAAATTTAGCTATAAAGTCCGAAATCTTTTATAGTGGGTTTATGCACATCACTATCTGTGAGTGAGAGATGGGAATTGCCTTAAGGGTAGCCTATGATGGAAGCAAGTTTCATGGCTTTCAGCGACAACCCGATGTGAGAACAGTAGAGGGTGAGCTGATAGGTACTCTTAAAAAACTGGGGATAATTAGAAACCTCAGAGAAGCCCGATTCAGAGGTGCTTCTAGGACAGATAGGGGAGTTTCAGCATTTTTTAATGTTGTTTCATTTAATACTGAAAATTTGGCTTTAGTTCAGCCAAGAATTCTAAATCATTATCTTCATGACATATGGGTTCTGGGAACGGCTAAGGTTTCCAATGATTTTCATCCGAGATTCCATGCGAAAGGAAAAACCTATAGATATTACCTCCCCGATGAGGACTTTGATTTAGATGCCATGAAAAAATGTAGCAGGCTCTTTCTGGGAGAGCATGATTTTTCGAATTTTGCCCGCCTTGAAAAGGGCAGGAATCCAGTGAGAAAGATAACACGTTTGGAAATTTTTAAGCAGAACGACATAATTACGATTGAAATCTCAGGAGAGAGCTTTTTGTGGGAGATGGTCCGGAGAATCATAACAGCCCTAAAGCTCTGTGGTCTTGGGCTTCTTGAAAGAGAGGAAGTGAAGGATATGTTGGAGTTGAAAACCTACAGAAAGATTCCTCCAGCACCTGCAGAAAATCTTGTGCTGTGGGAGATTAAGTATGAGAATCTAAAGTTTGAGATTGATAAATATTCACTGGAGAAAGCAAAAAAAGAGTTTTTTGAGAAATTTTCAGGCGCCATTATTCGTGCAGCCGTTTTCAGAGACTTTTATAGGGGTCTTTGATTTCATGCCTTTGTCATAGAAGCTACCATAATATTGTTTGAGAGCTTTTTGTCTTTCGATAAAATGTGTAAAGAGTAGGGGATCATCATCCTGTATATCTACAATAATGGCTTTCATCCGACTCTTGGGTCTCAATGCTCTTCCTATTGTTTGGATTGTCATGATATCGCTCTTTCCTCCTCCAGCGAGAATTATAGCTGATATCTCGGGTATATCTACTCCCTCTTTTAAAAGCGTGGAAACAAGAATATTAATTTCCCCATTTTTGAACTTTTCTAAAATCTCCCACCTGTCAGAACTTTGTGAGCTTAAAAATTCAGCATTTACACCTTTTTTACGGAGCATCTCTACAAGAATCTTTCCATGTTCTATTCTTCTCACATCAATAAGAACCCTATGCCCTCTCTTTGCGAGATTTACAGCCTTCTCTACAATTGCCTTATTCCGTTCATCGTTGTTCATTATCATGTCTTCGTAAAGTTCTTTATAGCGCTCACTGAATGAAGGCATTTTTGATTTGTATTTTATTATGTCAAACTTTGGTTTTGCTAAAAAGCCTTCCTTTATAAGATCCTCAGCCTTGACCTCATATAGAATCGGTCCAACAACAGCTTCAATTTTTATTTCTTCCCCTCTTATTCTTCTCCAGGGAGTTGCAGAAAGGCCGAAGCGGTAGATTTGGGGCAGTGACATGCCTAACTTGTAAAATTTTTCTGCAGCTGATGTCCTGTGGCATTCATCAAAGAGAACAGCCGCATATTCAAGCTCCAATTTGTCAACACCCCTTGAAAGGAGGGTCTGTATCATTGCTATTGTAACAGGTTTCTCTTTCCATTTGTTATCCCCTACAATGCCAGCTTCCACACCTAAAATTTCCTCAACTTTCTCAGCCCACTGATAGAGAAGTTCTTTCGTATGAACAACTATAATTGATGAAAGATTGAGCTCGTGGATTATCCGAAGTCCTACAATAGTCTTTCCACTGCCAACGGGCAGTGCCAAAACACCCATTTTAGATCTCATAGCCTTCTTGACAGCTTTTTTCTGATACTTTCTGAGTTCATAGTTGGGATTCCAAGTGGAATTTAAATTTATCCCTGAGGGCTCCCTCTCATCAATTATTCTAACCCTATATCCCTTGCAGTTCAAAAATGTCTTCACCCTTGGAAGGAGGCCTATCGGAAAACTCTTCTCGTATGGGTCATATAAGCTCTCGGGCTTCTCCCATTTTCCATAGTCCTTTTTATAACTGAGTAAGTCATATATCTGGAAATATACTTTTGGATCGGCTTTTTCAATGAACACCTTTGCAGAGCCTTTTGGTATACGAAGCTTTATCATCCCCATTTGCAATCAAATTGAAGATTTAGAAAAGTCCCTTTATAGGTTTTTTGATCGTATATAATGCAAAATGCTAAAAAGGTACACAAGCTATTTCATATGGTGAATGAGTGTGCTTAAGAACATAATTGAAGGTTTTAAGGAGGATGTACTTATCGTTGGCAAGCCAATAAAAAAAGAATTTGAGATAACCAAGTATCTGGTTGAGCATAAAGAAAAACCGGTTTTCTTTAAAAATGTTGATGGATGGCAGGTTGTTGGTAATCTCTGGAGCACTCGCGAGAGAATTAGTGGGTATTTGGGGATAAAAAAGGAAGAGATTGTTCATGTTTTAGCCAGTAGCATGGAACATCCCCGACCATATAAAATTGTGAGGACTGCTCCATTCTTAAAGAATTCAACTAAGGATTTCTCACTACTGGAGCTTCCTGTTCCTAAATATTTTCCGGCGGATGGAGGTCACTACTTTACTTCAGCAATGGTGGTAGCTAAAGACGAAGATGGTTTTGTTAACCTGTCTTTTCACAGGATAATGGTACTCGATGAGAGGAGAGCTGTGATACGAGTCGTTCCCAGGCATCTTTACTCAATGTGGAAGGATAAAGCTGATAAAGGAGAAGAGCTGGATGTTAGAGTTATAGTAGGAAATCCAGTGCATTTGCTTTTAGCAGGAGCTACAAGTGTCGCCTATGGTGTTAGTGAGCTTGAAATAGCATCTGCGTTGAGTGAAAGAGTCTTTGGGAAACCTTTAGAGGTCGTAGAGATCAATGGAATTCCAGTACCCATAGATACGGAGTTTGTTTTTGAGGCCAAGATTTTACCAGAGCTGGCTGATGAAGGACCTTTTGTTGATATAACTGGAACTTATGATCATGTTAGAAAGCAACCTGTGGTAATATTCGAAAGGATGCATCATGCTGATGACCCAATATTCCACGCTCTTTTGCCGGGGGGATATGAACACTACATGCTTATGGGGTTGCCTAAAGAACCTCAAATTTATGCCAGTGTTAAACGGGTTGTTCCAAAGGTTCATGGGGTTAGATTAACAGAAGGCGGTTGCATGTGGCTTCATGCCGTTGTCTCAATCACGAAACAGCACGATGGAGATGGCAAAAACGCAATTTTAGCAGCATTTTCGGGGCATCCTTCACTGAAACATGTTGTAGTCGTCGATGAAGACATAAATATTTATGATGATAGGGAAGTGGAATGGGCCATAGCGACCAGATTTCAAGCGGACAGGGATTTGGTGATAATTCCAAATGCAAGAGGTTCATCTCTCGATCCTTCTGCAGAAGAGAGCTTAACTGCTAAGTGGGGAATAGATGCAACAAAACCATTAAATAAGAAAGAAGAATTTAAAAAGGCGAGCCTTTAGCTATCATTCCACCATTTCTAAGAAAATTTCCTCCAAACTTGGTTCTTTAACCTGCATTGTCAGTATCTTGGCTCCTTGAGATGCTACAAAATCATGAAGTTCTTCTCTAATATCGTAGGAAGTTACGATCCTATATTTTTTCTCTCCCAATGGAGTTACCCGCCATCCAGTGCCATCAAATAAAATTTTCTTGGTTGTTTCAAGGATTATTGTGTATCCCGCTTTTTGAAGGAATTCGTGTTTTATTGTCTCAAGATTACCTTCCAGCCTGATTTTTCCTTTTACAATAACACCTACAGTGTCGCATATCTCTTCCACATGGGCCAATATATGAGATGAAAAGAATACTGTCTTTCCTTCTTTATTCAGTTCTCTGATTATGTTTTTGAATTCTGCGATTCCAGAAGGATCAAGTCCTGTCATGGGTTCGTCAAGAATGAGAAGCTCGGGGTTATTTATTAATGATTGTGCTAACAGAAGCCTCTGCCTCATGCCTTTTGAGAATTTTCCGACTTTTTTATTTTTTACTTCCCAAAGACCTATCATTTTTAAAAGCTCTTCGGATCTCCTGATTCTCTCTGATTTCGGCATTTTAAAGGCCTCTCCAATTATATCAAGTGTCTGTAAAGGTGTTAAGAAGTCCCATAAAGTGGCATGTTCTGGCATATATCCAATCTTCCTTTTGGCCTCTACTAAGTTGTCTTCATTATATTTTCCTTCACTGAAAATCTCCGATCCAAAGAGTTCTATTCGGCCTTTTTGAGGAAAAATCAAACCCATAGTACTCAAAATTGTCGTACTTTTTCCTGCACCGTTTGGGCCGAGAAATCCATATACTTGCCCCCGTTTGACCTCAAGATTAAGACCGTCGAGAGCTCTTATATCGCCATAATTTTTAACAAGTCCTTCTATTTTTAGAATCATCACTCCTCACCTCAAATCCATTTTAACAAAGCGATAGAATCCAATAAACAGATATAAAATTGTTAGCCATATTATGTGAGCAAAGTTCATAAGATTATTGCGGATAGCATACGCTACTCCATTGTATCTAACCTTTAGCACCTCCTGAGGATTTTTTGAAAGAGTTGTTGATACATCTTGGGTTATTACTTTGACTTGGGAAATCGGATCATAAAAGAGATATTTGGTTGTATATTCCTTTTGAAGTTTTTGCATTTCTCCCATGTCTGTATTAATGGTATTTTTAATGGCCAGAAAATTTACTATGCTCGGCACTATCATGAATATTACGAACATCAAAATTAGAGCCAAGCCCAAAGCTGTGTTCGAGGATTTTATGACAGTCGAAAGGATATAACCTAAGGCCACGAGTTGAATCATTGCCAGAAGTAGCAACATGTTCAACAGGAATACATCGACTACGAGCTGTGTCGTGAAAGAACCACCGAGGTACAATATGCCCAAAAGACTAACCACCGTTGAAAACAAAAGTGCCACCAGAAGAACCAGAGAGTGGGCAAGAAACTTTCCGCCGATATAGTGTAGCCTTTTTATTGGTTTGCTCATTGCTATTCTCAGGGTTCCTTTCTCAATTTCGCTGTTTATCGCGGTAGCTCCGATTAAAAGAGCTAATATGGCAACAAAAAAGCTTGTCATTCCGGTTATTGAGCTTATTAACATACTCATCGCAGCCTCATTTGTGACATGTTTTCCGGATTGTAAGAAAAACGACTTCATAAAGTAGAATGATGGGACATACAACACTGCCATTATTATAATTATCACCCAAAATTTTTTCGTTCGTAGATTCTGTTTAACTTCCAATTTAAATCCCCACATCATATTTCATCGCCTCCAACTGGTAAAAGTTCCTTCCAAAAATTACTAACATTGGGAATATAAAAACTTTTTTCCTGTTTGAGGTTAGGACGAATAAGAAAACTTAAGATAAAGATGAAAAATATAATTCCGCATTTAGAATTGAGCCGCCAGCAGCTCCTCTAATCAAGTTGTGCCCTAAAGTGACGTATTTGAACTTTCTCTCTCCGATTTTTTCTAATCTTCCAACTGTAACGGTCATTCCATTGCCGAGTTCTCTGTGAAGTTTTGGCTGGGGGATTTTCCTATAGATAATTGGCTTTGCATATGAAGGAAGCTTAAGCTCTTTCAATGGGTCAAATGATTCAAAAGCTTTTCTAAGTTCTTCAACACTGATGTCTTCATCAAGTTCAACAAAAACTGCCTCTGTGTGTCCATTGGATACTGGAACTCTTGTTGTTAGGGCGGCAATTTCAAAGTCCGTTGGGATTATCTTATTCCTTTCGAACTTTCCGAGGATTTTTCTTGATTCCTTCTCGATTTTCCACTCTTCCTTTTCAATGTGCGGAATTACGTTGTCAAAAATCTGCAGAGCTGATAGACCTCTAAATCCCGCTCCACTTATAGCCTGCATCGTTGCAACGTTGACCTTTCTGAGTCCGAATCCTGAAAGAACTTTCAGCGAAAGCACCAGAATGGCCGTGGAGCAGTTTGGGTTTGTAACTATAAACCCCTCCCACTCCCTCTGCTCTTGCTGAAATTTGATAAGCTTTATCTGTTCTGCGTTAACTTCTGGGACTAAAATGGGCACATCATCTTCATATCTATGGGATGAAGCGTTGCTGAACACGGGGATTTTCTCGGCGAGCTTTTCCTCCACTTTACCGGCTATTGAAGAAGGAAGGGCTGAGAAGACTAAGTCCACATCCGGATTCTTTAAGAAATCTTCCAAGCTCTCTACCTCTATATCTCCAATATCACCACTGACCCATTCTGCAATTTCTTTGTATTTCTTTCCTTTTGATCTTTCCGAAGCCACTAAGTGCTTTATTTTAAACCAAGAGTGATTTTCCAAGAGCCTTACAAACGTCTGTCCAACTAAGCCCGTGGCACCTAAAATTGCAACCTCCATCAGAGAACCTCCTTAAATGCCTCCAAATTTGGCTCTATCGGCTCTGGAAGCTTAAAGTTCTCAATAATTATGTTTGGATCCTTCAACCCATGACCAGTTGTTATTAAGACATAGCTTTCATCTGACTCGATTAGACCAAGCTTCTTCAGCTTTATTAAGCCAGCAAGCGAGGATGCTGAGGCTGGTTCGACAAAAATTCCCTCTTTTGATGCGAGAATTTTTTGAGCTTTCAGAATCTCCTCATCGCTCACACTCTCAAACAGTCCACCTGATTCTTCAACAGCCCTCCAAGCTTTTTTCCAGTTTGCTGGATTTCCAATTCTTATCGCTGTTGCTACGGTCTCAGGCTTCTCTTCGGGCTTGAACTCCCTCTTCTCCCCCCATGCTTTAGCTAGCGGAGATGCTCCCTCAGCCTGAATACCAATCATTCTCGGCAGCTTATCTATAAACCCAGCCTCATAAAGCTCCTTGAAGCCCTTCCAGATTGCTGAAATGTTACCAGCGTTTCCTACGGGTAGAACTATGTTATCGGGAACAAATCCAAGTTGATCAAATATCTCAAAAGCTATCGTTTTCTGCCCCTCCAAGCGGAAAGGATTTATTGAGTTGAGCATATAAACTCCCAATTCCTTGCTTGCCTCCACTACAACCCTCAAAGCGTCGTCAAAGTTTCCTCTGACCGGAACAACCTTTGCACCATAAACTATCGCTTGGGCAAGCTTTCCTAAGGCTATCTTTCCGCTCGGCACTAAAACGTAGCTCTTTATTCCAGCTTTTGCTGAATATGCAGCTAAAGAAGCTGATGTATTTCCAGTTGAAGCGCAGATTACTTTGCTCATGCCCAGCTCCAAAGCTTTGCTCACTCCAACGGTCATTCCTCTATCTTTGAAAGAACCTGTTGGGTTTGCACCTTCATTTTTGACATAGAGCTCTTTCATCTCAAGTTCTCTCTGAAGGTTTTTTAGACGATACAGGGGTGTTCCTCCTTCATTGAGAGAAACCTTCTTTCCAACAGGAATAAAGCTCTTGTACTTCCAGAGGGTTATGTTCTCTCCATTAAAGACGTTTTCAACTTTATCCAAATCGATAACTACCTCCAATAGACCACCACAATCACACCTATATCTAACTTCGTCTTCCGAATATTCCCTACCACACTCTATACACCTAAGCATTTTGCTCCTCCTCCAACTTTGGTTATAAAGTATTCCGCCTTAATTTCCTCATTCTCAAATGCTTCAACCATAGCTTTTCCGATATTTCTCAAATCCTCCCCTAAAGCAAACATTGCTGGACCTGAACCGGATAAAGAAACTCCGTAAGCTCCGTTCTCTAATGCAGCTTTTCTGACATTATCAAACCAAGGCATGAGGGGTTTTCTGTAAGGAATAGCCAAGTAGTCATCCAAAAGTTTCCCTACTTTTTCTATATCTCCTTCTTTCAAAGCAGAGATTAGAGCACTCGCAAGGGCTAAATTTCTAACGGCATTGCTTAAAGGCACATATCTTGGCAGTACAGCTCTTGCTTTTTTTGTACTAACTTCAACTTCTGGGAGAACTATAACAAGCTTAAAGTTTGCATCAAGCTTAAACACCTCAAGGGGCGAAAGAGATTTCAGTATTGTGAATCCGCCAAAGAGGGATGGAACAATGTTGTCTCCATGGGCACTTCCTGATGCTGCTTTTTCGCCTTCGAGAGCAGCTTTTATTATAAGTCCTTTATCTTCAACTCCAAGGAGACTTGCCATTGCTAATGCTCCACCCAAAGATGACGCTCCAGAGCTTCCAAGCCCGCTCTTAGGCCGTATTCCCTTTTTAACCTTTATTTTAAAGCCCATATTTGTTTCAAGCATCTTCAAAAGTGCAATGGCAGAGATTGAAGCAACATTCTTTTCTGGTTCTTCCGGCACGTTGAAGCCCTCGACTTCTACCCTGACCTCATCGCTTTCTTTGATTTTGATAATATCCCTCGGTTCATCAAGGCACAAACCAAAGACATCAAACCCCGGCCCAAAGTTCGCTATCGTTGCCGGTGCTGAGACTTTCATTTAAAACCACCTCATGGATTTCGTTTAAAGCTTCCTCAAGCTCGTTCTTATCGACAAGAAAACTGGTGTAGTATTTTCCATGCCGATAAATCGGGTATTCTGGGGTTGTTATCTCTATCTTAGAAGTGCTTACGATCGATATCTCAGTTTTTGAACCTCTTATTCTTTTGTAAACGATAATTGGAATTCCGGAGCTATTCACTGAAATTAAACTTCCTAATTTCCAGTTCTCGGTTTTTCCAAGAATTACCGGTACTTTGTTCATAATGGGTTCTAATGTTCTTTCGTGCAAAGCTTTCATTCCAAGTTTGGATGCAAGTAACGCTTCTTCGTATGAGACAAACGGTATTAACAGTGCATTTTTTACAACTCTTGGATCTGCTGTATAGATGCCATTCACGTCACTCATTATTGCAACGGCTTTTGCATTTAATAAAGAAGCAATTACCGTGGCAGTATAATCACTTCCACCTCGTCCTAAGGTTGTTCTAAATCCCTTGTAATTTCCTAAAAAGCCAGTGACAACTGGGATTTTTTCCCTTTCTAAGAGTTTCTTTAGAAACCATACCTTTTTGGCCGTGCTCTTTAAGTCAACTCTTGAATCTCCAAAGTTTCCACAGGTTTCAATGATATAAAATGCATCCACAGGAACTGATGGAATTCCTTCATTCTGGAGGGCTTTTGAAAATAGTTCTGCTGATAATCTTTCTCCGAAAGAGACCATGTGATCAACATAAGCTTCTTGAGATGGAAAAATTTCAGGATGTTTAAATACAAATTCGAGTTCCTGAAAATAATGTTCTATTTCTATGCCAAGTTCTGTAGCGATTTTTTCATGAACTTTTTTTATTTTTTCCATAATGCTCTCTTCCCGGTTTTCTGCAAGGGTTATTAGCATATCTGTTACGCCCTTCAGTGCCGAAACGACAACCACTATGTTGTTATTTTCTCTGAGGTATTGTACCAGCTCTAAAGCTTTATCAAAAGAATCCCTAACAGAACTACCTCCAAACTTAATCACGATTCTTCTGGAGAGTTTGTAAATCACCCAATTAAATCACCATCTTGACAGCATTCTAATCCAATATAAGCTTTTCTGACAATTTTTTGCAATTTTGATAACAATAGGAGCTTCTCAGTGTGTGATATTGATGAAATGGCAGGTTCTATTCGGATAATCTTTAGATATCTCTCAACATAAAAACAAGCTCTGCTTGAGGACAATATTTTTTCAATCTCTTCTTAACAGCTTCATGTTTCCCGAGAATTGGCCATAGTATAGAATCAATATGTAGCGGGGGTATATTCACCTCGTTGGCTACTTCATTCCAGAAAATTACTGGAGGAGCATTTGTGAAACGTTTTGTATATGCGTTTATTCTTACATCATCTGGGATTTCTATTTCCATTGGATACGGAATGAAATAGCCGAATGCTATTCTGCAAGCATAACCAAACATTTTTACGCTGAAGACTATCGTCTTTGCAGTCTTTTTTGAGCCCAAAACATCTGCGAGCTCACATCTAAACCGGGACATATCTTTATAATAACGCTCAAGATCTCTGAGGGTTAGTTCCTGAAGAAATGGTTCAGCCTTCTCCAATCTTTTGAGTTTTCCCCGAATAAGACGTCTGTTTGTTTTTGAATTTGGCAGAAACTCAGCGTAGGCGTCTTTTATACTGCTCTCTGGAGGGTTTCGGGAAAAATACTCTGAGAACTCCCACCACCACTCCTCCCCTGTTGCAGTTAGTTGATAGGATACAAGTGCATTAGCTATTACAAGCTTTATGAAAGTTTCATTATTCCTGAGTCTCTTATGGAGATTTTCCAGAGCTGAGAATTGTAAATCAACCTTTTCTTCGATAATTCGAGCACATTCTACTCCCAGCTCTTTCAGTATCTCATTAAGCCTTCTAATTTTGGCTCTATCTCCTTTGTAGCTGATTTTAATAAAGCGGCCAAGGGTCATTTACTCACCAGCTACATGGTTTATTATCCTTTGAAGGAATGTATTTTCCCCTATGACCTCTGCTCCATGGTTTCTTGGAATTCCGATCTCTATCTTAGCTTTTATTCCATGATCCTTCATATAATCGTGAGCTTCGATCATTAATTTCTGAGCCTCCCCCTTGAGTATCAGTCCATAGACTGTTGGGCCCCAAGAACTCTGGCCATAGCCATATGTTTTCTCACTTAGAAATTCAATCGCAATCTCTACATCCTCTCTAAATTCACCCCCTTGATAGAGCTCGAAATGTTTTCCTACAAGTTTTTGTATTGCAGTCAGATGAGAACCAAATTCCTTGATATTCTTCTCTTTTAATGCGGGTAGCAACCCAAGGAGTATTCTGTGGGAGATCTCCATAGCGGTGTCTCTTGAGCCTCTTATTTGCTCCATAATAGGTTTTTCTTCTTTCTCATCCAGACCGGCTTTAGCTTCAGGTGTTATAAGGAGAAATCTCCACTCGGAAGGGAATTTCTCCCTAAAAATCAGAGGAGGTATTCCTTCCTTAACTCCCCCATCAATGATAAAACCACCGTAGGCAAAGGAATATATTCCGATTGCTCCGTTTTTACCTCTTCCCAGAACTCTTGCAAGTCTTTCAATTGGTATGTTGATATTATTCAGCTTTGCGAGAGAGATTCCAACGGCTAACATCAGCTGGGTTGTGGAGCCCAAGCCTATATGTCTTGGAATTGACTTTTTAACCTCAATTATATAGTCGGTTCCGGTATTGAAATGTAGATTCATTTTTCTAATGGCCTCTTTTATTGTGGATACATCTTCCCCATGGGCATGTATCTCGAATTTGTCGCTTGGAACAACTCTGATTTCATATCCATTTTCTAAAGAGATCCCTAAAGCCCCAAATCTCCTTCCAAGAATTGCTGTAGGGTCGATAAGACCAAAATGCAATCTTTTTGGGGTATGAACTATCATCTTCTATCTCCCCTTTTCTGTCATGGTTTTCCATTCTTCAATCAAAGTTGCGGCTAATCCCAGAGTAACCGGACCAATTATAATGCCAACTACTCCAAATGCAAATAGACCACCAAAAATTCCTACCAATGCTATAATCGCATTAACACCTGTTTTACTAAGCACAACTTTTTGCCTGAGCAGATAATCAGGCATAGGAGAAACTAAGAAAAATCCATATAGGGCAAATAAGACTGCCAACAGAGTTTCTCCTCCTTGGAACAGATATATAGTGCCAGCTAACCATATCATCCATCCGCCAACCACTGGAAGTAGTTCCAAGATCAGAGTAAATATTCCCGCGGCAATAGCACCACTTACATTCGCAATCCCAAAGATCAAAAACGCTAAGGCTAATGAGATCCCTTTGATGACACTGAATGCTAACCACACTCTTAAGAGCGTATTAAGAGTCTCCTCTCCTTTTTTAATAAGACGGAGAGCTAAGTCTCTTTTCTCAGAGGGAAGAATCTCATATACCTCCTTCTCAATCGCCTTCGCATTCAGAAGCAGACCATAAAAGGTGAAAATAAGAACAAAAACCTGCAATGTCAGTTTGGGTAGTGAGTAGGTGTATGCCTGCAGATAGTTCTCAAATCTCTGGAGGATATCATTTGCAACCCTCTGCAGGACATCGTAGAGACTTGAAGGGAGGTTCTGATTAAGTAACCATTTGAAAAATACATCGAGATATAGGGCTAAATAGGTTTTAACTTCATTAACCCAAAGTGCAAAGCCTAAAACGAATAGCATCAAGAGGATTGCCAGAAAAGATGTTAAAACTAATCCTGAATTACGTTCTCCAATCTTTTCGGCTAAATTCTTATGCCAGGGATAAAATATGTATGCTATGGTGAGGGCAAATATTACGGGGGTTAGTACAGGTTGTATAGTCTTCCAAGTAAGAAAAAGTATTAAAAGAGAAATTATTGCCCATATAATAGTTTCTGCCCTCATCAGAATCTCCTCAGATATTTGAGTATGATCTCCCTAACCGCTGGTTTGTTAAATACAAACAGTCTTTTTTTGCTTTCGTCTAAGATGAAGGTTCTGCCCATTACAATTAACCCATCTTTAAGCTTTTGGATCTCAGCTTTCTCAATATCTATACTCTGCTTCACCTCGTTGGGTGCATTGATCTCGGCTAATGTCTTCTTAAGTTTGTCAATGAGAGAGCGATTTATGAATTTAACCTTACTGAGTTTAAGTTCTTCGGGAATTATTTCACTGGATTCGAGGTATATCTTCCAAAATTCCTTGGAGCATTCAAATGGATACACATATTCTGACCCATAATCACGTAAGTAGAGTTCATAAATCACTGCAAGGAGAAGCTTTCGAGAATCACTACCATAGAACCGAATCGTTATATTAAATTTTTCGTCTTTGAAGCCATTATCAAACACCTCAAGCTTCTCCTCACATTGCATAATCTCACCCCTTTATATATGCGCTAATATATCTTGGATCCATATAAAGTGCGGTGCTCTGGTAGACTCCAAAGTTTACCGGAATATCCCCTTTGTAGATAATAACCTTTACGCTTGTCGTATTTATCATCTTTTCCAGAGCTTTAATTGAATAATCAATATCTCCGGTTTCATCAACTAAGCTTCCAGTAACATTTAATGCAAACCATGTTCTACCCGTTGCAAACTTCTTGGTTTCATTCATGCTCATATTTCTACCTGCACTAACCGCATTTAGGAAATCGGTAAAATATGCATCTATCATATTTGAGATAATCTTCTTTTCTTCATCTGTAAGGCCACGCCATTCAGCTCCCATGTCCTTATAGGGACCTGTTTTAAATACTTCAACTTTTATTCCATTTCTCTCATAATTCTGCTCAAGGTCATAATGCACATATATGACTCCAATGCTTCCAACGTCTGCCAAAGGGTCGGCGATGATCTTATCTGCCCCACAGGCTATGAAATAGGCACCAGAAGCCATCATGCCACCAGTATATGCAACAACAGGCTTAGTATAGCTCAATTTTTTAACTTCGTGGTATAACTCTCTAACAGGACCTACGTATCCTCCCGGGCTATCGATCCAGAGGAGAACTCCTTCAATCGAGTTGTTCTTTGCAATACTCCTCAGCTTTGGAATCAAATCTAAGGCCGTGTATTCATCTATCGGTCCGAATATTGGAAGTATTGCAATTGTGGCATTAGTAACATTTTTAGAAATTTGCTTTTCTCTAACCTGTTCTTTTAGATATTCAATCTCCTGCTGGAGTTCATCTATCTTAGCCTGTAATGCCGTTATGTTTCCTGTCGAAACTACTACAGTTTGATTTTTAACTTCAACTTTTGCGGCTGTGGTTTTATTCAATATATAACCCTTTTGCAATTCAGAATTCTGGAGATAGAGAAGAGTAGTGGCAATTATTGAAGTTGCAAGCATGAGTGCTAAAATAAGTGCAATATATTTCCAGATTTCTTTTTCTCTTTCTCTTTCGTTCATCCTACCACCTATTCTGGTATCCTTTGTGGGATTTTTAAATATGCCTCTGCTAAGATTTTTATAGTTACCAACCAGATATTGCAATAAGGTGAATACTATGGAAATTGGTGTAAGTGTGTATCCACAATTTATCAGCAAGGACAAAACACTCGCATCATTGTTAGCGGACGTGAAAATCAAGAATTACGACTTTGTCTCAATTTTCCCCCATGCTCTTGGGCTGATAAAAAATGGCCAAGTCGTTGAGAAGGCCATGAGGGAGGTTGAAATAACGCTGAAAGGCGTCGGCATTGACTACATAATACGAATGCCAATATCTGTCAATCTCAGAGACCATATCTACTACACGCGGCATTTTAGAGTTGCAAGGGCAATTGCAGATGTCGCAATAAAACTCGGTGCTAAGGTTATAGTCATGCAAAGTGGTAGGACTGGAAGACTTGATTTAGAGATAGAGGCTATCCAGCAGTTGGCTGACATGGTGAAACCATTCAGCATAAAAATAGCTCTTGAAAATACATTCAGTGTTAAAGACACTCTCTACGTTGTAGACAATGTCGACAGGGACAATGTAGGTTTTGCCCTTGATGTTGCCCATGCATTTTTAAGTGCTCAGGGAGATGAGAATAAGCTTCTTGACGATGTTAAGCTCGGGACAGAGAAAACTATCATTCTCATGATACACGATAATTTTGGAAAATTATTCCCCCAAGTGGAACCAGAGGATGCACTGGCTTATGGTGTTGGAGATTTACATTTAATGCCGGGCGAGGGAAAAATCCCATTTGGAAAGCTGCTGAAGCTCTTTGGAGATGTGCCAATTCTTCTCAAGATTAAAGATCCCGAAAAATTTAGAAAGATCCCAACAAAACAGGGGCTTATAGAGCTGTTAACTAGTCTTTGATTCTTTATTTTAAATTTCCAGCCTTTCTTTTATAACTTTAAAAACCTCACCAAATGCTTTTCCTATTATCTCTTTTTTCCTTGCAAAATGCGTAACATCTTCTGTAAAGTTTGTTTTTAGAATTTGAGCTGCTTCTTCTATTGTAATTTTATTCTCAAGCCATGCATAGGCAAAAATGGCTTCTGCTATATCCCCCTTTTTGTGCTTATCGGTTCTTGGAGGAATTAAATGCCTTAATCCAGCTATCTCAAGTGCCATTGTTAGTGAGGCATTTGACACTCTACCTGCGGAGGGATATTCCAAATATTCACTTAAAGCCAAGGAGAATACAAAATTAATGAGAGAATCACCGAATTTGGAGAGATTTTTGTCTTTGAAATCTCTGGAGTATCTCATAGAAGGCCACTTCCATGTTTATTCCTTTGTGGCCTCTTTCCAGAGATTTAAAACTTCCCGTGCTCTATCAAAAATTTTTTGAGCAGCCTCTTCAAGGGCTTTTTCTGGTGTCACTTTGCCATCTGTAACAACTTTGAACCTTGGTTTCCTTGCTGCTAATATCGGATGTTCGATTGTATAACTCGCAAACACTATGTGCTTGTTCTCATGAAGGACCTCATTGAGCAACCCTGCGAAAGTGTGGTCTTCTCCTTCAAGATAGAACTCCAGAGAATTTTTCTCACGCTTTATAATCTCAATCTTCATCGACCTCACCTTTCAGACATTCTAACAGCCTTTTCAATGCCTGCTCCTTATTCTTCACAAGTTCGTATTTAAACTTATCCTCTTTATATTCTGCCAGCTCAAGCTCTATAAGCATGTCAAGAACTTCTTCAGGATCAAGGCTAAATACAGCGGCAACAGGAAGAACAACCTCTCTAATCTGTCTCGTGGTCTGTAAGGATATATCAGAGAGCATCTCTCCCAAATTTCTGACAAGTCCAACTATATCATTCCACGGGAGAGATGTTTTTAAATCTCTGCCGTCAAACTCCACTGTTTCTCCATCGAGCTCAAGAGTCTTCAGCAGGATTGGAATTGAAACGCTAACCCCAGCCTCCCTGAAAAGATCATCAATGGTGTATCTGTAGAGTCCTCTCTTGTTTGTGTGCAATCTTGCCCTAACTCTGTGCTGTACCTCTTTTATCTTTTTAAGTGCCTCTCTGATTTCATCCTTGGTTCCCTGCACTGTTATCTTGAGTGAATTAAGCTTCCCATGAACATAGATAAAAGCAGGAAGTCTGAGTTTTTGGAGCTCCTTCATAAATTCCTCCTTCTCAACATCGTCCTTTACGTGTATGACAATGACTTTTTTTGCTACCATGTCTTACACCGTCAGCTGAAGCTTTCTGTAGAGAGTCGAAACTTTTCTTGTTTCAATGTTACCACACTTAGGGCATATAAGCTGATTTCCTCTTCTTACTAAGGGATTTCTGCATCTGCTACAAAGGGCATAGATGACACCTAAATCTAATTCCCTTGTACTGAGCTGAATTGGGCTCTTCTCGTCTGTTATAACCCGGGCCCGGATTATATCTCCAATCTTGAATTCCTTTCTCATATCTTCAACATAGCCCTCCCTAACCTGTGAGATATGAATTCCAGCCAGTTTAGAGGTTGCTATTTCTCTGTATCCTTGTCTCCCTTCAATTTTCGAAAGCTGGATTATGGCAGCTTGGGGCTTTACCTCTATCACCTTCCCGATTACTATGTCCCCAATCTTTGGCAGAGGAGGTGTATCAGTTACGGGCTCAATGCTGATCTCCATCTTTTTTTCATTTATCTTAACTCTCCCAGCCATCGTTGCATATAATTCCCCATTTTCCTCTATAACTCCCTCTCCCGGGAGATACTCTTCTATGACCCCGAGATAATCGCCCGGGATAACAAGCGCACCTTCTCTGATTTTTTTCTTTTCATCCATCTGCCGCACCTCAAAAGATTTCTGTGATTTAATCTTTTAAGCTTGCCGCTGGATTTATAAGGCTGGAGAAAAAAGGTTTTAGTAATTGAACATGAGCTTATGGTGGTGATAAGAATGAGAATGCTCTTAATCCATAGTGACTATCTCGAATATGAGGTCAAGGATAAGGCAATAAAAAAGCCTGAGCCGATAGAGGATGAAAGAAAAAGAGGCAGACTTGAGGAAGTTCTGGCAGTTTTTATCAGCGTTGAGAAGGTTGATGAAGGCAGTCCTACTGAAGTTGTTCAGAAGGCTCTTAAAGAGATAGAGAACGTTGCTTCTCAAGTTAAAGCCTCAAACATATTCCTTTATCCGTTTGCTCATCTTAGTAGTGAGCTTGCAGAGCCTGATACCGCTCTCAGTATTCTAAAAGAACTCGAAGAGAAACTTCGGGAAGAAGGATACCATGTAAAAAGAGCTCCTTTTGGCTACTACAAGGCATTCAAGCTGAGCTGTAAAGGTCATCCCCTGGCCGAGCTGAGCAGAACGATAGTGCCGGAAGGAGAAAAGGTTGAGGAGGAAGTTTCTGAGGCATTGAAGAAAGAAGAGGAGCTCGTGAGCTACTGGTATATCCTAACACCTGAAGGCGAGCTTATCGATGTTGATAAATTTGATTTTACAGGTTATGAGAATCTCAAAAAGTTTGCAAATTATGAGATAAGCAAGAGCAGAATTGCAACAGAGGAACCGCCTCATGTAAAGATAATGCTTGAGCAGGAGCTCGTTGACTACGAACCAGGCAGTGATCCTGGAAATCTCAGGTATTACCCGAAAGGCAGGCTTATCAAGTCCCTCCTTGAGCAATATGTCACTGAAAAAGTCATTGAGTATGGAGCCATGGAGGTGGAGACACCCATTATGTATGACTTCGAGCACCCAGCACTTGAAAAATACCTCAACCGCTTTCCTGCGAGGCAGTATGTCGTCAAAAGTGGTGATAAAAAATTCTTCCTTCGTTTTGCAGCATGTTTTGGCCAGTTCTTAATAAAGAAGGATGCAACAATAAGTTACAGACATTTGCCTCTCAGAATGTATGAATTAACAAGGTACTCCTTCAGAAGAGAGAAACGTGGAGAGTTAAGCGGCTTAAGGAGACTCAGGGCATTTACAATGCCGGATATGCACACCGTGGCTAAGGATCTCAAGCAAGCCATGGATGAGTTCAAAAAACAGTATAAACTCAGCATGGAGGTTCTTAAGGGTGTTGGCCTAATGCCGGATGATTATGAGGCTGCAGTCAGATTTACCCGTGATTTCTGGGATGCTAACAAAGACTTCATCGTCGAACTGGCTAAGATAATTGGCAAACCAATACTAATAGAGATGTGGGATCAGAGGTTCTTCTATTTCATCATAAAATTTGAGTTCAACTTTGTTGACAACCTCGATAAAGCAGCGGCTTTGAGCACAGTCCAAATTGATGTTGAGAATGCAGAACGCTTTGGCATAACATATTATGATGAAGAAGGCAGGGAACGGCATCCGCTCATACTTCACTGCTCTCCAAGTGGTGCTATTGAACGTGTCATGTATGCAATCCTCGAAAAGCAAGCAAAGCTAACGAAGAAAGGCATAAAAGCAATGCTTCCACTCTGGCTTAGTCCGATACAAGTTAGGGTAATCCCAGTTAGTGAGGACGTCATTGACTATGCCCTGTATGTTGCTGGAAAGCTTGAAGGAGCGAAGATTAGAGTAGATGTTGATGACACCGCGGATAGACTTAATAAAAAGATAAGGAAAGCAGAGAAGGAGTGGATACCCTACATAGTTGTTGTAGGTGAGAGAGAAAAGGAACAGGGGACAATCACAGTGAGAAGAAGAAAGGGTGGCCAGTTAGAAATGCAGCTTGAAGATCTTATAAAGGAAGTAAGACACAAAACAGAGGGCTTCCCATATAAACCGAGACCCTTGCCGCTTCTACTTTCAAAGAGACCAAAATTTAGAGGTTGATTTTCTTTATTTTTAGCCGCTCTGCTCTCTTCCCTCTTGTTGCTCGTAATTTGTATGCGGTAGGCTCAAAGTCCTCAAATGGTGCTTTCACAACGTGAAGTGTCTCATCGAGACCTTCATCAGTCAATTTTGAAGAAGCAACTATAACATAGTCACTTAGACTGGCAACCCATGCAACAAATTTCTGTGAGACCACGTCTCTGTTAATGGGTAGAACCAGAACAGAACTCGGCATTGTCTTTGTTTTTTCTGCTATAGTAGCATTTAAAAGTTTTAATGTGACATCCTCCCCAAGCATAAACGCCGCTCCATCCAGTGTATATACCAATCTAACTACAGATCTGTTGGCTATTTTTGGCAACACAACTTTGGTATATAAAATGTTTATCTTTGGATTTATTGTTTCAGGATCGACATTTTCAAGATAAAATATGTTTTTCATGTTAAATTTCACATCATATTTAGAGCCAAAAACATCGATAATAATAATGTTATCCTTTTCTACCTCATCTTGTATATTCAAACCAACGAGACTCCCGGCTCTTATTAAATTCGGAAGTGGCAGATTGTAGTTGGTTATGCTAATAAATCCGCCTGCATCTATCTCCTTTTTTAAGAAAGCGAATCCCAACATCCATGCTGAAGAGTAAGTATCATATATAATTGATACTATTGAATTGTGAGGCAACTTATTCTTAAAAAGAGCTGTTACTATCTCTTCCTCCTTGGGGGACATGTGTCCTCCCTATGACATGGTAATGAAATATAAAGTTAAAACTTTTTCGAAAAATGTGAAGAGCATATTAAACTATAACTACTACCCCTGTGAAATTCCTTTAAAGTTATCAAATGTATCCTTGAGGAAATCCCGGGCTTCATCACTAAACTTGTCTAAAGGAACCTCTTTCCCTAATTTATCCCTGACTATACCGTCCCTAAAGTTGATTTCAAAGACTTCATACCGTTCCTCGGTTTTTTCATGAACCTTAATACCATGCCATTTTAGATGGCTCGGAACACTGTCTATATCCACATATTTTCCGCACTCTTCACATTTGTAGAACTGCCAAAAGACATAATCCTGCCCCATCATCATATTGCCTTTTAAGTGCTCTATGAGCATGCCACCCAGATATTCATAAAAATCTTCTTGTATTAATCTTCCATCTTCTTCGATAGTCTTGAATCCACTCCAGATTATATGGTCGTTTATATCGGTAAGTGTTGCCCTAACATATTTGAATGTAAGAATAAATGCCCCATTGTGAATGTAGAATACATTCTTGTCAGGAACCACTATCAGGTCAATTCCTTCTCCCTCTTTGTCCTTATTCTCACTGAGTTTTTCTGCTTCATTTTTATCCCCTGCAATTCTTATTCTCACTAAAACATTGCTTCTTTTATGTATTCCCAAAATTTTATCCTCATAAAGTTCCCAATGATAATCATCCAATGTTCTTATCCTTGCATATACTTTTTTCAGCCTACTTCCCAGCTCCTCATATTTCATCCATACCACCGATGATGAGTCATCGGCAACCTTAATAAATGTTAGCGAAAAAGTTTAAAAAGGGTTTAAAACTGGTTAGAGGCTGGAATCATCTACCAAACCGTCTTTCTCTCCTCTGGTATTCTCTAATTATCCTGAGAAAGTCAATTTTCCTGAATTCAGGGAAATACACATCAACAAAGAAAAGCTCACTGTATGCAATCTGATACAGAAGGAAGTTGCTTATTCTTATCTCACCCCCGGTTCTTATGACTATATCGGGATCAGGCATATTGGGGATGTAAAGATAGTGTTTTATGAGATCTTCCGTTATTTCTTCTCTCTCGATTTTACCACTCATAACATCATCAACAATCTCTTTAACAGCATCAGCTATCTCACTTCGGCCGCCGTAGGCAATAGCTAAATTTAAATAATAGTTGTTATACCTCTTAGTTGCCCTCTCAGCTTCTTCAGCGGCTTCCCTAACATTTTCTGGGAGGAGTTCTTTTCGTCCGATAACACTCACACGTATGCCATATTTATGGACCCTCTCATCATGCACAAGCTCTCGAAACTTTTTCTCAAATAGGCTCATCAAAGCTTCTACCTCTTCTTTGGAGCGTTTGAAGTTTTCAGTTGAGAATGCATAGACAGTTATTGTCCTTATCCCCAGCTCTCTGGCCCACTCAAGAATTTCTTCAAGCTTTTCAGAACCAAAGAGGTGGCCGTACCAGGGGGGTTTTTCGTATTTCCTTGCCCATCTTCGGTTTCCATCCATTATAATGGCTACATGTTTTGGGATTTTTCCACATGATTTAACCTTTTCAAGGAGATATCTTTCATACAAATCATAAACAGGCTTGAACAAAATATGGGGAACATGGGAAATAACACGATATAGCATTTCAGGTCACTCTATCTTTTTCCTTCCTTTGAGGTGTATTTTAGCCAGTTCCATGTAAATCTCGGCGTTTTCCTTTGTCATTTCAATTTCTTTTTCATTGAGTTGTCTGATGATTTTTCCTGGAATTCCAACCACAAGACTGTAATCGGGTATTTCTTTCCCTGGCGGTACTAAAGCTCCGGCTCCAACTATTACGTGCTTACCTATCCGTGCTCCGTCTAAGATTATTGCCCCCATCCCTATGATGGTGTAGTCTCCTATCCTTGCCCCATGAACAACAGCGTTGTGTCCAACAGTAACATATTTACCTATTACTGTGGGTTGGCCATGAGAAGTATGTATGCTAACGTTATCCTGTATGTTTGAGCAGCAGCCAACATAAATCTGCTCTATATCCCCTCTGAGAACTGCTGAAGGCCAGACACTTGTTTTTTCCTCAAGGACAACATCCCCTATGATATAAGCATTCTCATCCACAAACGCAGTTTCGTGGATTACAGGTTTTTTTCCATTTAACTCATAAATCGTCATGAGCATCACCAACTCAAGCTTATCCAGAGCCTTTATAAATTTTTCATGGATAAAATTATGGGGAGGTGTCATGAAATACCACAGGGGAGCGAGCGCTGAAAGGGAGTTAATAAAGATGCTTGAAAAGAACGGATTTGCAGTGGTGCGTTCTGCAGGAAGTAAAAAAGTTGATATTGTGGCTGGTAATAGCAAGCTCTTTTTATGCATCGAAGTTAAAAGTACAAAAAATAATTTTGTTTATTTTAGTGACGAAGACATGAAGAAACTGGTTGGATTCTCCTCTCGTTTTGGTGGTAGGGCTGTCATAGCAGTGAAATTTATTAATCATGGATGGTATTTCTTTTATCCTGAAAAATTGACAAAGAGCGGTAAAAACTATAAACTCAGCTTACAAACAGCTAAGTATATGGGGAAAAGATTTGATGAAGTTATAGGTAAGCAGAAATCTTTGAGTGAGGTGATAAAAGGTGAGATTTAGAGAAATTATTTTGATATTTCTGATGTTAGCTTCCCTGCTTAGCGTTACAAATGTAGTCACGTATGTTTCTGCTTATCCGTTGATTACTGTTCATGTTTTACATGATAATTTCGAAGCTAAGCCTGGAGACACGATAATAATCCCGGTTAGGATAGCAAACTTGGGTAATGAAAGTATTAGTAACATCACTCTTTATGTGACGGGGCCAGCAGATGGTTTTAAGTATCAAACTCGGATTATAAAGAGCATTGCTGCAAACCAGAGCATACTTCAGACCCTCATAATAAAGGTGCTTTCACCTCCAGCAGGTATGTACTCCTTGAAAGTTGTTGCCGTTTCAGGTTCAAATTTTGCTCAGGACATCTTTAAAGTCAAGGTGTCTGCCAAAATCGACTATACTACAAGCATCAATGTTAGCAATAAGTATTATTATGGTAGAAATGTAACGGCGAATATTATAGTTAAATCCCTATCAAACACCCCTATAATAGGAACTGTGGAAGTCCACCTCTTCTATGGTAAAAAGCTTATACAATCATACTCTTCCACAATATACGTGGAAAGTGAGGGAATATGGAGTCATGCAATTTTTCTGCAGAAACCTGAACCTGGCAACTATACAATTGTGCTGAAAACTAACTTTTATGGGGATGTCAAGGTAATAAACAAAAGTTTTGAAGTTTATCGGAGAGTTCTGAATTATAAGGTTGAATTTCAAAATGGTGTCATCACAGTGAATGTTAAAGATGAAAATGGAAATAGTGTGCCAGGCATAGCTGTTCAGATAAATGGTATTCAATTCATCACCGATGAAAATGGCAGGGTCAGTTATGCAGTTGATAAGCCGGGTACCTACAGGATAAAGCTTAATTTAAATGGAAAAGTCGTTGAAACCCTTGTCGCGGTAAAAAAGCCCTTTGTGCATACAATACAGAAAAACATGACTTTGCTTATACATGTTATAGATCCAACCGGAAAGGGAATTGACAATGCTACTGTCACAGCAACGGGTCCTTCGGGGACTGTTTATGCATGCACTAATGCAAGTGGCTGGGCACAGATATCTCTGAAAGAAACTGGATTTGGTACTATATTGCTAAATATTAAAAATCCAAAATATCTTCCTGTAAAAGAAACTATAACGGTGGAAAAACCTTCTGAACGTTTAACAACCACCTCACGGCCGATAGCAAATACAAATACAACTGTTTCCCAGGTCCTGACATCAACAGTAGCAACTACGCCATCTAAAAAATCCTCAGCAACTTACATGGCATTAATCGTACTCATAGCGGCATTAATTTTTGGGGCAGCTTCTTATGTGGCATTTTTCATGCCAATTAAACTTGAAGAACAATTGGATAAGTACTACTTTGTTAAGATAAAAGCTCCAAAATTGAGGGGAATAAAGAACTTTAGATATGAAAAACAGATTAATGCGGTCGATGTGAGGGCAACTAAGGGTAATGCTCAGATAGAGGGAAACATTGTTCTGTGGGAGATTGAGGAATTAGAACCTGAGGAGGAGGCTTTCCTTCAGGTTATCTTGTAATTTTAATTTTATTTTATAACTGAACCAAAAACCTTTAAATGACAAGAAGCAGAGCATTAAGACGAAAATCTAAATGAGGTGGTTACAATGGTAGATCTTGGACTCTTAAGGGCGATTATAGAGGCTCCAGGTGTTAGCGGATATGAATTTTTGGGAATAAGGGACACTGTAATAGAAGCTCTGAAAGATTATGTTGATGATATCAGGATAGATAAACTGGGCAATGTTATAGCACATAAAAAAGGTGAAGGGCCAAAAGTTATGATTGCCGCCCATATGGATAAAATTGGAGTCATGGTCAATCATGTGGATAAAAATGGATATCTCCATATTGTTCCAATTGGGGGTGTTGATCCCAGAACACTTGTAGCTCAGCGGATAAGATTCTTTACCGAGACAGGTGAGCACTACGGTGTTGTAGGCCATATACCTCCACATCTCCAAAAGCCGGAAGACAGAAAAAAGCCTGCCGATTGGGATACAATTGTTGTTGATGTTGGCGCTGATAATGAAGAAGAAGCTCAGGAAATGGGATTCAAAGTTGGAACCATTGGAGAATTTGCTCCTGCTTTTACAAAGCTTACTGAGAACAGGATTGCAACTCCTTATCTTGATGACAGGGTATGTCTCTATGTCCTGATTGAAACCGCAAGAGCCATTGAAAACAACACCGCTGATTTGTATTTTGTAGGAAGCGTGCAGGAGGAAGTGGGGCTTAGAGGAGCCAGAGTTGCCTCTTATGCAATAGACGCTGAAATAGGTATAGCCATGGATGTTACATTTGCCAAACAGACTGGAGATAAAGGGAAGATAGTTCCGGAGCTTGGAAAGGGACCAGTTATGGATGTTGGGCCTAATATCAACCCAAAACTAAGAAAATTTGCCGATGAGATTGCTGAAAAGTATGGCATTCCTCTTCAGGTTGAAGCCAGTCCCAGACCAACAGGCACTGATGCTAATATAATGCAGATAAACAGGGAAGGCATGGCTACTGCTGTTCTTTCAGTACCGATTAGATATATGCATAGTCAAGTTGAACTCGTGGATATCAGGGACATCGATAGTACAATAAAATTCGCAAAACATCTGCTTGAAGAGATTAAACCCATGGATTTAACTCCATAAGGGGAAGGTTTATTTTTATCTTTTTCATAAATTTTAACTGATGACCATGAGGGAAATCTTGATAATTCCAATCGGGACGAATTATATAAAGAAGAGTATTATGAATGCTGTTTCATCCTATATTATGGAGTTCTATTCAATATTTGGATTTTCAGTTAGAGTTCTGCCCGGGTTGAGAATAGATATTGAACATTTTGTTAAAGGATATAATGAAGTTCGGAGGCAGTTCTTAGGTAGGGTTTTTATTCCTGTCCTGCAGGATATACGGGAGAGGTTTAATGCTGAAGCTGTTCTTGGTATTGCCAATGTGGACCTATATGAGGATAATCTAAATTTTATTTTTGGGCTTGCTGATCCTTATTCCAGAGTTGCTATAATATCACTGTACAGATTAAACCCCGAATTCTATGGTGACTTCCCCAATGAATGGCTTTTGGGGGAGAGGTCTATAAAAGAAGCTATGCACGAGCTTGGACATGTCTTTGGACTGGCTCACTGCCCAAATCCCAAATGTGTAATGCATTTCTCAAACTCTATTTCGGATACCGATTATAAGGAAAAGGATTATTGCAGGATGTGCAGAAAGAAACTGGAGGAGGAGTTGAAATGATTGAAATTGAACTCAAGGGTTATGCAAACGACAGGATTTTCAGGAGGGTTCGTGAAAAATTTGAATTCATGAGGAAAGAAGAGCAGGAGGATATATATTTTCAACATCCTTGTAGAAATTTTGCAGAGACGGATGAGGCGTTAAGAATAAGGATTAAGAGATTTAATGGACATCTTGAAGCATTTTTAACATATAAAGGACCAAAACTCGATAATATGTCAAAAACTCGAAGGGAGATAGAAGTCCCAATAAGTGATGTCAAATTGTATCTTGACATCCTCAATTCCTTGGGATTTGAAAAGGTAATAACCATCGAAAAAATCAGGGAAAAATATTATGTGGAAAAGGGAATAACAATAACATTGGATGAAGTTAAAGGGCTTGGAAAGTTCGTTGAAGTTGAGGAGCTGGCAACTGAAGAAGCTGAAATAAAAAAAGAGGTTGAAAAATTAAAAAATATTCTGCTGGCCTTAGGAGTGCGGCAATTTGAGAGGAAATCCTATCTTGAACTCATAAGTGAGAGGTAGAAAATATGAGCGCACTGGATAACATTTTTAAACCAACAGAGGAACCTGAAAGAGACAGTGATAGATTAGAGGCTATTGAGAATCTGGTTAATTATTGGGAATTCAAGGAGGCTTTAAAAGAACTTAAAAAAATTAAACTGGCTCCTAATATTTTTCTTGGGATCAGGATTATCATTGATGGCATCCTCTCAGCGATCCGAGAGAGTATAGAGGATGGAGTATTGCGGGAGGAGCTTAGAAAAGTTTTTGTAAAGTATATCGAAGACATAATACCCATAGCGAATGAAATTGGAAATCTGAGATTGAAATCCCTCGCCTTCGCTGATATATCTGTGGCATTTTATATGCTCAATGAGAATCTTAAGAGTGATTTAGCCTTAAAAACTGCGTTAAACATTGCTTCGGATATTGGAGATGATGATCTCTTGGTTGAAATCGTCAAAGCTCTCATTGATAGGGGTCTCTTAAAGAAAGCGGCGTATGCCATAAAACTTGTTAGAAACCGGAAGAAATTGGATGTTATCTTGTCCCAACTTGCAGTTATGTTTTACAGTTCAGGAGAGTTTGAAAAGGCTGATCTCACATTACAACATATAGAAAGTCCATTTCATAAAGCAACAGCTTTTTACTACATGGCTTCCGTGGAAGCATCGAGAGACAAAGAGAAAGCACTGGCTCTCCTTGATTCGGCATTTAAGATACTCGATGAAGTGCAGAACCCGATACTCAAATTTGAGCTATTTCTAAAATTAGTAGACTTAAAGTCTTCACTTACTGGTGAACCAAAGCCTAAAACTGATTTTTCAAAGTTTTGATAAGTTCTTTTTCTGTCAGGGCGACTTTTTTTAAGATCCCTCTTTTCTTGAGCTCTGTTCCTATTTTTATGCTGGCGGGCAATCTAATCCCAAGCCTACTGAGCATCTCAGCTTCCTCAAAAATATCCCGTGGCTTACCTTCTAATACTATTTTCCCCTGATCCATAACAATAACTCTATCTGCAAAGCTCAACATGTACTCTGCATTATGTTCAACTAAGATTATGGTGATGCCCTGCTCCTTATTCAATAAAGTAATTAAGCTGAGAACCTGTTCCTTTCCCATAGGATCGAGCTGAGCAGTAGGTTCATCAAGCACGATAATTTCTGGTTTCATTGCCAAGACGCTTGCTATAGCAAGACGCTGTTTTTGTCCTCCGCTTAGGTTTGGAGGAAATTCATTCTCTAATCCCTGCAGACCTGTGATCTTGAGAGCCCAGTTTATTCTTCGTTTTATTTCATCCCTTTCGAGTCCAAGATTCTCAAGTCCAAATGCTATTTCCTCCTCCACTGTCATATTAAAGAGTTGAGAATCCGGATTTTGGAAAACAAGCCCGATCATTGTGGATAGTTTTGATGGTGGAGTTTCTCTTGTGTTGTATTTTTTCACATATACATTGCCTATAAACTCCCCCTGTATAGAATTTGGGATGATTCCATTTAACGTCAGGCATAATGTAGATTTACCGCTACCACTTGCCCCCAGAATTCCTATGAACTCCCCCTTTTTTACCTCCATATTTATGTCTTTTACTGCATATTCTTTGGCTCTACGATATTTAAAGCTTAGATTCTCTATTCTTATTAATTTCATTTTCTCTCCACCAGCCGCGGCACCAATAGGAATGCACTCACTATAAATACAAGTGTAGAGAATATCTCAAGCCGTCCTATCCACATGTGGAGTATGAGAAGTATTTTAACGTCAATGGGCAAAGAAGGCGATGTTATTCCAACACTCAAACCCACATTCCCCTGAGCTGAGGCTACCTCAAAAAATGCATTCACTAAGGACACCCTGAGTCTAAGCATTAACCAAATTGTACCTATCAAAAGAAATGCAAAATATGTCATTGTGAAACTGAGCACCTCTTGGATTTCTTCGTCCGAAAATATGTAATCTCCCACCTTTCTTTTTATTATAGCTCCTTTAGGCAGAATTGCTTGTTCAATTGTCCATTTTAAGCTTTCGTACATAAGAGTCACTCGAATGAGTTTTATGCCCCCAGCTGTGCTTCCGGCCCCACCTCCAACAACCATTAAAAAGCCAATCATGAATTTAGCCAGCTCTGGATATTTATTTAAATTGTCAATACCAAAACCTGTGCATGTAACTGCTGAGACCGCATGGAAAATAGCCTCTCTAAAAGCTCTTCCAACACTCATATTTGTCTGTATAAGACTATATGCAATTAGAATTATTGCAGGGATGAGAAAAAAGAACATGTATCTGACCTGAATATCTTTGAAAAACCTTGAAAGAGAACGTTCTCTAAACATACGGTAATGGACTGTAAAGTTTGTGGCACCCATAATCATTAGAAAAATTGTAACTGCTTCTATGCTTAAGCTATTGAAGTATCCTATACTAAGATCATGGGAGCTCATACCACCGGTTCCCAAACCCGTCATTGAGTGTATCACTGCATCAAAGAGGGACATCCCATTAATGTAGTAAAGGTATACGCCAACGAGGGTCAAGAAGAAATATATTTCGAAAATCACTTTTGCTGTATTCACCAAATTTGGCATTATTCTTTCACTTCTTGCTTCTGCTTTGTACAAACGAGCTGCAGCAACTCCCGGACGAATTAAAACAGTCAATGCTACTAAGACAATTCCTATACCCCCAAGCCACTGCATCCAAGCACGCCAGAAAAGGATAACATGGGGGTAGCTCTCCAGATGGCTCATCATCGTTAAACCTGTTCCTGTCCATGCAGACATACTTTCAAAATATGAATCAATAAAGCTCATCTTGGCTATAAACATGAAAGGAATAACGCTTATTAGGGACGCAAAGAGCCATACAAATGCCGCAGAAACCATTGCCTGCCTTAAATTAACATCTTCGATTTTTCCTATATGCCTGCCCATCCAAGCTCCAAGAAGTATGCTAATGAATCCGGGGATTGCGAAGTATGGGATATAGCTCATTTCACTCCGATAAATCCAAACAAGAAGACCGGGTACAAGATAAGCAAGACCAATGCCCTGTAGGATTGCTCCTATGAGGTTTTTTACGACAAAAAGGTCGTCGGTAGTATTAATGTATTTTCTGAGCTTTAGCATCTCTCCACCACAGAGGTAAAACCTACTTAGGAAATAAAAGGTTTTCGAGTAATGAAACATATTGAGAGTACTTGGGAAGTAATGAGCTTAAAATGAAATATGCCAGAATAGTTGTGATAATGTCCCACATACTCCAACAGCGGACAGCGGAAATACTATAAAGGAAGCGAGTGTTACTTTTTTGGTGGTAATAATGTCTGACGAGATAAAGCTACTTCTTCAAGCAGGGGAAATCGCAAGAACAGTTAAATCCGAGGTTATGAAACTCATTAAACCCGGAACATTGTTGTATGAGATTGCAGAGTTTGTAGAGAATCGTATAGTTGAACTTGGTGGGAAACCTGCTTTTCCGTGTAATCTCTCAATAAATGAAATTGCAGCTCATTATACCCCATACAAAGGAGATAAAACAGCACTTAGGGAAGGGGATTACCTAAAAATTGATCTTGGCGTGCATGTGGAGGGTTACATAGCCGATACAGCGCTAACAGTCAGGGTGGGTATGGATGAAGATGACCTCATGGAAGCATCTAAAGAAGCCCTTGAAAACGCCATAGCTACTATCAAAGCCGGAGTTCAGATAAGAGAAATAAGCAGAGTCATAGAGGATACCATCCGAGGAAGGGGGTTTAACCCAATTGTTAATCTAAGCGGGCATAAAATAGAACGTTATAAGCTTCATGCGGGGATTTCAGTCCCAAACGTCTATAGAGCATCCGATACATATACTCTTAAGGAAGGTGATGTGATAGCAATAGAACCCTTTGCAACGACAGGAGCAGGGCAGGTTATAGAGGTTCCGCCGGCTTTGATTTATATGTTTGTTAAAAACAAACCAGTTAGAATGCCCCAGGCAAGAAAGCTTCTAAATCATATACGGGTAAATTATGCAACATTACCCTTTGCTTATAGATGGCTTCAAACTTTAATGCCCGATGCCCAGTTAAAACTGGCATTACTACAGCTTGATAGAGCAGGGATTATATACAGCTACAATATCTTAAAAGAAATTAGAGGAGGATTGGTTAGTCAGTTTGAACACACGATCATAGTTGAAAAGGATGGTGCCAAAATAACCACCTGAGCAAGTCTTAATAAAAACACAGGGGGAATCCTCCAAGGGCCCGGCAGGATGGCGCCGGGGCAGGGATTTGAACCCTGGCGGGCAAACGCCCAGTGGATCTCGAGTCCACCGCCTTCCCGAGCTAGGCTACCCCGGCATTTTCCACAGTTCTCTCCAGACGGAGCATCCTAACATAACATGGCTTTACATGACGAGAACTTCCAATGATGTTTATAAATTTTTAGTCTAACCTGCTTTATCGAACAAAAACCCTTGCAATGTTCGTGCAGAATATCCCAAACTTTTAGTGGATATAAGTCCAGATAATCTTTGTATATACAAAAGTACTGCAGGAAAATCTTTATATAACATTAAAATAAACTTTCTATAATTCTCCAGAAGGGGAAGAAAATTTGATAAGATGGAGCAACAAGATCTCATGGACTCTCCCCCTTCTCCGTGCTCCATCCGATAAAGGTGAGAAACTGTTATGGAAAAATATGGAGGTGTTAGCATGCCAATGTATCTTATAACCCATAAATGGCCAGAAAGCAAACAGCTGGATGCTATGAAAGAAGCATTTAAATTTTTTACTGAAGTTAAACTACCCCCAGATGTAAAGTTCATGGCCAGTTACAACTTCAATTTTGGGGCATATACTCTATGGGAATCACCAGATAGAGAATCCATCAGAGAGATAATGGCGGAATTTCCGGTATTTGGAAGTGAAGCTGAGATAACTGAGATTGTGCAAAGTTATCCCCCCACTATGGAATATACTGTGAGAATGTGGAAGATGATGCTAAAAATAGCAGGCCGGTAGTATTGCTTTGTTTTTTAATTATTTTTTTAATCTGAAAGATTGAGGCTGTTCTAACTTTTTCCTAATAGTATGAACTTCTTAGCAAGGTTTAAATGGGATGGAAGACATAGAATATATTGAATGGAGGTGACAGCAATGGTAGGAATTCTGGTAGAAGAAGTCATGACAGACAGGTTTTCTCGGATTGATATCAATGCCCCGCTTTCTGAAGCTATTGGAATTTTTGAAACTGAAGATCCGGATTTGATTTTGGTGTTTGACAGGAAAATGTATAAGGGTGTAGTAACTCAGGATTTAATTATACGATCCCATTTAAAATGGGATCCCACAAAAGCTAAAGTCAAAGATGTTTATAAGCCTGCACCTGTAATCAGGCCAAAAGAGGATTTAAGTAGAGCTGCAAAGCTCATGCTTGAAACTGATCTCCGTTCACTTCCTGTTGGTGAAAACAAGAAAGAAATTTATGGTGTAATTAGTGATATTGTCCTCTTAGAACGTGTTGCAAAAGGACAGTTTGGAAGAAGAAAAGTGGAGGAATTCATGACAGCAGAGGTTATAACCCTAAAGCCAGATGACACCGTGGCAAAAGCTCTCGCCACAATGAGGGATCACGCAATTTCAAGAATTCCCATAGTAAATGATGAAGGTAAGCTCGAAGGTTTGGTTACACTGCACGATCTTATAATCCGCTTTATAAAGCCAAGATTTAAAGCTCAAACTGGTGAACTGGTTGGTGAAAAAATCCCACCGTTTTCAACTCAACTTAGAGAAGTCATGATAAGGGGTGTTATAACGATATATCCAAATGCAGCGGTTAAAGAAGCAATTGAACTTATGCTCGACAACAACATCGATGGACTCGTGGTTGTAAGCGATGAAAACAAGGTTAGAGGTATCTTAACGGTAAAAGATCTTTTGCTTCCAATTTCAAGGATGGTAGAAAAAGAAGCGAAGTTCTATCTTCAACTTGGAGGTGACGCTGCGGTATTGAGTGATTTCACGAGAGAGAGAATAATCAGTGATATCAGAAAGTTCGTTGATGGTTATGAGGAGATTCTCGGTAATGAAGGTATAATATATCTCTACATAAGAAGATTTAATGAGAAATTCCGTGGAGTTCATCTGTATCAGGCAAGGATGAGAATTGTAACCGACAAGGGCATTCTAATAGCAACAGGGGAAACATGGGGAGCGATTCAAGCAGTTCATGACGCTCTTAGAGCTATTGAGAGACAACTCCTCCAAAAGGTAGAGCTTGCAAGGGATGTGAAATATACAAAGAAATTCTTAGAAAAGCTTGAATTTTGATTTAATTCTATTTATGTTTCTATTGTTCTGTTATTACTCCACAAGTTCAAACTCTCTGAGTAAAATGGCTTTTTCTCTTTCATTAAGGGCTTTTAGATTTAATACTACAACTAATGCGGCTCTCTTTGAAAGTATCCTATCTCTCAGAGATAGGAGGAATTTTAATGCACTTTCAAAAGAGTTTTCAACTGCAATGTATTCAAAGGCATCCATATATACTATGTTATACCCCTGTATGAGCTCTTTGGTTACGAGATCTATTAAAATTTCAAGTTTTGTTGGTGATATTGCATATATTGAAGTGCCATTAATCTCTCCTTCACTACTTCTTGTTATCCAAAAAGCAATGTTATGCTGGTTCATATTTTGTTTAATCCATTCTGGATCTTTCCGAGTTATAAGTATAACATTAGCTTCTTTAAATAGATTTGGGAAATGTCTCCTGAGAGTTTCTTCCTTTGTGAAAATTAACGCCTTACTCTCCAAAACGAGTTTGGGGGTTTTTGAGGGCGCTTTAATTGGATAGAATACAAAAACTACAGCACCAACAGCTGCCATAAGTCTGGACACTGCAGCTATCAGGAATCCAAAATGGGCAAACCATGGGATAGGTCGGGTTATTGGGAAGGTAAGATTCAGTGCTCCGATGACTATGAGGCCCCATGGGAGAAGTTCTTCAAGGCTTCTCTTTGAAATTACGTAATCTCTCAGGACATAACCTAAGAAAATCATTGAGCCTCCGAGAGCGAGAGAGGGGTAGAGGGATTTTAAGAAAAAGCTATGTGGAAATTTATCAAAAAACTGAGTTGCCAGCAGAAATATCCAGACATAAGCCGTTACTAAGAATAGGCCAATGTATAGAGTATCTTTGAAGGTTGTTACACGTTTTTTAAGTTTAAGTGCTCCCCATCCAAGGAGCGCAGCAATGAAAAAGTTTGGTATCTTACTTGCTACATCATATGCCTCTGGTTTTATTGTAAGTCCAAGAGGTATTAATATGTAACTCTCGATATTGAGGGCATCTACAAAGGTTGCAAAGCTCAGAAGAACCCAGCTTTTCTCCTTTGTTGTAGCAGCTTTATAGCTTACTGCAAAAAAGAGTACCCAGCGGGAGAAAAAATTCAAATAAGGTATGAAGCTCATCCTCTCACCTCTCTCTAATGACTTTTTCCTGTTTTACAGAAACCAGAGTATTCGGAGGAATATTTTTGTCGACTATAACCCCCGGCCCAACAAATGTATTGCTCCCTATCTTTCTGCCGGGGTAAATTGTCACGTTTATGCCTGTCTTAACGTTATGGCCGATTATTGCTCCGAGTTTATGCCTTCCACTATCTTCAAGCTTTCCTTTTATCTCCACTTTTATGTTGCCTCGGTCATGCCTCAAGTTGGCTGTTATTGTTCCAGCACCAAGGTTTGTGTTTTCTCCTATCACGGAGTCCCCAACATAGTTGAGATGAGGAGCGTTGGAATAATCCATTATGATTGAGTTCTTAACCTCTACGGCGTTTCCTATATGGCACCTATCTCCTATGCTGGTATATGGACGAATAAAGCAGTTGGGCCCTATCCTGGAATTTCTACCTATTTTTACAGGCCCTATGATATATGCCCCACTTCTAACAACAGTTCCTTCCCCTATCTCAACAGGTGGGATTAATGTTGCTCCTTCCTCAACAACGCCTCTGATGTTGTGCTGGAGATATTTTTTCAGGAGATACTCGTTGAGTTCGAGCAGGTTCCATGGTCTTCCAATATCATTCCAGTAGCCATCATATACTGCGTATGTTATTTTTTTGCCCTCTTTCAACATCAGGCTTAGCGTATCGGTTATTTCGTACTCCCCACGCGCACTTACTCCTGTTCGCTCAATGAATCTAAATATCTCAGGTGTAAATGCATAGACCCCCAAATTGGCATATCCTCCAATTTTGCCGGGTTTTTCTTTTATCTCTCTCACAAGATTTTCCTTGATATTAACCATGCCAAAATGGCTTAGATCATCAAATTCCTTAATTAGAAGTGCTGCATCAGCCTTTTGTTTTTTAAATTCATGAATCAGCGCCTTGACACCGTCAAGCTCAAAGTATATATCTCCATTGGCAACGAGGAATGCCTCGTCCTCTATGTAATTCTTTGCAGAATAGATTGCCCTTGCAGTTCCTTCTCCTTCAAGTTGCTCCACATATATTATTGGCTTTCCATTGAATTCATCCCCGAGAGTTTGCACAAGCTTCTCCTTTTCATAGCGCACAACGATGAGAAATTCGTCCACAAATGGTGACAGATTCTCCAGAACGTATTCTATTATTGGCCTGTTTGCAACCTTCAGAACGACTTTTGGCCTGTCGTCTGTCAGAGGCCTTAACCTTTCACCCTTTCCTGCAGCAAGCACAACACCAATCACAGCAACACCCCCAATACAGCCATTATAACAGCTATAAACCCGAAGACAATGCAGAACTTTGAAAAATCGAGCTTTTCCGCCAGTTTGGTTAGGACTTCAAGCATGAGCAGACTGATGATAAATGCCGAAAGTACAGCTGTTAAAGATACTGTTAAAGGAAGAGCTACACTTTCTCTGTGTAGGAAAAGGAGCCCTGTTATGGCAAATATCCCCATCAGGAAACTCATTCTAACCGCTTTTTTCTGGTCGACTCCAAGAAAAAGAAGAGCTCCTACAGTCATTCCTGAGCGGGAAATTCCGGGAATAATTGAAATTCCCTGCGCAAGTCCTGCTATAAGAGCGTCTGCCACAGTAACCTCTTCTTTACTTTGTCTTATGCTCTTTCCCACGTTTTCAAGAGGGGCTCTCATCATCAATCCAGTGAAGACGAGTATAATCCCGATGAGACCGTTTATTATTTCTGGATTTATATAACCTTTAATGCCTTTATAAAGAGGAAGCCCTACAACAAAAGTAAAGAGTGTGGAATAGAACAGGAAGCTCTCTTCTTCACCCCATCTAAACGTCATGAGATTCATTAGAATTTTTCCTAAGTCATATCTGAACCTATAAAACAGAGCCAGTAGGGCTCCCATATGAAACAGGATTAGATAAGAATATGCCTCCGCAGGAGACATGCCCAGCATCGTTATTACAGTATTCATGACATGACCAGAGCTGTTTATGGGAAGCCACTGCACAATTCCCTGAAGGATGCCAATGATAACTGCCTGCACATAATCCATGTCAATCACTGAAAAGTTTTAACCCTCTTTGAACATAAACTTTTCGAGGGATGTTCATGAAGGTTACAATTGTTGTTGAGAACCACAGTGGATTTAGGAAAGGCTTCTATGGAGCCCATGGATTTTCAGCCCTCCTCGAACATAAAGCGAGGGTACTCATTGATACTGGTGTTGATGGGGATGTTCTCCTGAAAAACATGAAGGAGCTTGGAATAAATCCGGAGGATATAGACTATCTTTTTCTGACCCATGGCCATTACGACCACACGGGTGGATTAAAGGCTCTGTTAGAAGCGAGAAGCCAGCGGCTCAACGTAATCGCACATCCGAATATATTCTCAAGAAGAGTGGCTTTAAAGCCTTACCTCAGGGACATAAGTCTTCCATTCAGCAGGGGAGAGCTTGAAGAGGCTGGAGCCGAATTTATACTCTCAAAAGATCCTTTTCAGTTTGCGGAGAGAATATGGAGCAGTGGGGAAATTGAAAGAATAACATGGGACCGGGCAGTAGGTTATTTAGTTGAGAATGGAAGGCTTCTCAGAGATCCTGTTAAAGATGACATGGCTCTTATAGTCGATGCAGGAGATGGCATCATCGTAATAACAGGATGTGGTCACAGTGGGATACTTAACATAGCACGGTATGCCGGGAAACTCTTTAACAAGCCCATAAAAGCTCTCATAGGTGGTTTTCATCTGGCAAATGCCAAGGAGAATATTCTTGGGGAGGTGGTTCGGAATCTTAAGGCGGAAAAGCTCTATGCCGGCCACTGCACGGGCATTGAAAGCTTTTCTTACCTGAGGTGCAGACTGGGAGAGCGTGTTGAACCTCTCCACGTGGGTAAGGTTATCGAACTTTAAGGAGAGAAGACTTTAAAAACCACTGTGCAAAGGAGGCTAAGGCGAGAAAATTGAGAGGTGAGAGAGATGAAAAATCCCTTTGAAAAGATGCCTACAGTTCTTACCGCTGATGAGCTCATTGACAAAGCATTTAGAAGAGCTGAGAAAGCGGCTTCTGCCTTCACACCTCGGGGTAACAGGGTGAGCAAGGCACGCCAGAGGGAGGAGCTCAGGGTCAGAACTGTTTCAAATATACTAAGAGACAACCTGAAAAAAATCTTGGACAGAACGCCTGGAGTCTCAACCCTTCCGGAGTTTTACAGGGAGTTGGTTGATGCCCTTGTTGACAGAAACCAGTTCCACAGGGCTTTAGCTTCTGTAAACTGGGCGATAAAGACAATACGTACCCTTGAACAGAGATATGCAGAGAAGATACGATATTCTAAAGATCCCGATGAAATTGCCGGGCTCAGAAGACAGTTCTATGGCAGGGTTGCAAGCGTCATCAAGGATATTGCCGACAACCTTGAATATCTCAATCAGGCAAGAAATGTTCTCAAGGAACTCCCAGTTATTGAGCTGGATCTTCCTACGATTGTTATATCAGGCCATCCAAATGTCGGTAAATCTACCCTACTTAGAGCTTTGACCAATGCTAAGCCTGAAGTTGCCAGCTATCCCTTCACGACCAGAGGGATAAACGTCGGCCAGTTTGAAGAGCATTACCTCAGGTATCAAGTCATAGACACCCCCGGTCTGCTTGACAGGCCGCTGAGCGAGAGGAATGAAATTGAAAGACAGGCAATTTTAGCCTTGAAACATCTGGGGAAAGTTATCATTTACATCTTTGATCCCAGCGAGTACTGTGGCTATCCAATAGAGGAGCAGATGCATCTGTTCGGGGAGATTTACAGCGAGTTCGGTGAGTTTCCCTTTATCGTAATCCTCAACAAAGTGGACATAGCGGACGAGGAGAAGATCAGAACAGTCGAGGAGTTCATAAAAGCCAAAGGTCTTGAACCTCTCCGAATCTCAGCCCTCACCGGTGAAGGCCTCGATGAACTCAAGAAGCGTGTCATAGAGCTCGTCAAGCCGATGGTCGAGGAGCAGGCGAGGAGGATAATGGAGAAGGAACTGAGGAAGTACAGGGAAGAGCTGGAGCTCTGATTTGTTCTTTTCTACCGTTAACCACCGTAAACCTCGGCAAGTTAACGGTAGCGTAAAGTTTTTAGGGTTAATGGAACTTAACGATAATCATGGACGTGAACAGGCTCATATCCTTAATCAAGGCAGGGGAAAACGAGAGGGTTGAGTTCAAGAGAACCGCGACCTCAAGCATAGCGAGGGAAATCTGCGCCATGGCGAACGCGGATGGAGGTTACGTTTTAATCGGGGTTGATGACAGTGGAGAGATCGTCGGCTGCGACGAGAAGAGAGTCAGGGAGATTCTTGCATCGTCCCTCCAGAGCATCACCCCGCCCCTGAAGGTCAAGACCAGCACCGTTGAGATCGGGGACAGAAAAGTGGTCGTCGTCGAGGTTCCGAAGTCAAAGACCCTGTGCTCCATCGGGGGCGTCGCCTACATCAGGATAGGCTCTGGAATACGGCCGCTTTCCATCCAGGAGATAGTAATGCTCTCCTCGGAGCTGGGCACGGTGACGTGGGACGAGTTCCCGGCCGCTGATGCCTCGTTCATGAAAGGGGAGTACGTTGAGTGGTTTTTCTCCGCCATGGAGGAGGCAAGGGGAAGGCGTATTCCCAGAGAGGACTGGAATCGCTACTTGAGGAGCGCGAAGGCACTCAGGGGAAACATGCTGACCAACGCCGGCTTTCTGTTCTTCACGGACGTTGAGGAGTTCATCCCCCACGCTGGTGGAAGGATAGTAAAGCTGGTGGGCGAGGAACCGGTGTGGAGCAGGGAGTTCCGGGGGCCAGTCTGGAGGGTCATCGATGAAATCTACTCAGAGCTGACCTCCCAGTTCAGGACGGTTGAGCTCGTGGTGGGGACAAGGAGGGTGAAGCTCCCGGAGTATCCCCTAAGGGCGGTAAGGGAGGCGATAATCAACGCATTCGCCCACAGGAACTACGCTATTCCAGCGGACGTCAGGATCTTCTTTTATCCCGACAGACTGGTGATTAGAAACCCCGGCGGTCTGATGCCCGGCGTTGATCTCGAAGACCCTGAACACGTGCCGAGGAACCCGAACCTGTGCGGTCTCCTCTACGACGCGGGCTACATAGAGAAGTATGGCTACGGGCTAAGGCTTATCCGCGAGGAATGCAGGAAGCACGGGCTTGTTGAGGTCGAGTTCAGGAGCACAGCAAACCGTTTTGAGGTCATCTTCAAGAAGAAGACAGGGGAGTTCCTTGACGATACCGACAGGAAAATACTTGAGTTCCTCTCCATCCCAAGGAGGAGCGGCGAGATAGCGGAATATGTGGGACTGTCAAAGCCGAGCGTCCTCAAAAGGCTGGAGAAGCTTGAGGCGCTGGGACTTGTGAGGGCAGTTGGCAGGGGTTCACAGAGGAAGTATGAACTGGCAACGTACCGTTAACCACCGTAAACCCAGAAAAGTTAACGGTAGCGTAAAGTTTTAGACTCGGACATTGTTAACGGTGGATAAACAGCAATGAGCATTTAGAAGTCAAAAGGGAAACTTCCCCATGAGAAACGCCTACTAAAAACAATCTACATCTCACGGGATAGCGTTGATGAGTGATGCCTCTTCAAGATTTGCGTTGGTTAGTATAACTCCCGTGAGCTTCGCATCGTCGAACTTCGCCTTTACCAGATACGCTTCCTCCAAGTCCATCTTATCCAAGTCTGCTCCCCGAAAATCCTTAAGTTCTTTCCTTAAATGAAAAATACAGTATTCAGAACCTTCCACCGCTTCATGGGGGCATTGCTTGTTGGGGTTAGAATTGTATTTATACTGGCACTTCATGCAACCCACCAACTTTGAAGGTTGGATGTAAAATGATAAATAATTTTTGTTTTTTTACATGTTATCCCTCAAGTGAAAGGTTTTTGAAAATTAGAAAGCTCTTTGTTATTTAAGCTAGCTAATAATAATCCGTTTTCTGGATAGATAAAAATCATTTCTTCCAAAGTATTATTTTGTATTTTTCTGGGTATATGACGTTTATATCTTTAGGAACTCTATACATATCAATTCCTATTGCTTCCATACCATCTTTCTCTAATCCATCTTTCAAGCTATACATACCAAAACCCCCTTCTGGGGTAAAAACTATGCCATCACCATACTTCTCCTTCAACAAATCCCTCACTTCTTTTGGCAATGGGAACATGAATTCGCTGCCTGGTTGTCCAAGTGGTGCTGGGGATATATACATAGAAGGGTAACTCGTTCTGCCACCGTTTATAAGAGTACTAACTATCCTAGTAGGTATCCCATATGCTTTGAAAGCTAGAAATAGGCCATAGAAATAAGACGGCATTTCACCGCCATAGTCAGCCGCATGATATCTAACATAACCATAAGCTACTTTTACTCTTTCATAGTCAGCGAAGTTTCTAGTTAAGAATTGGTCCACTCCATTATACCCCATGATTTTTTCATACCATGTCCAATTGCTATAATCTGGATCTATCTTTGGTGGTTGTCTTATCTCACCCAATTTTGCTCCAACAAACTGTTCATGCATGTTCGGTAATCCATTATGACCTCTATCTATTATCCATTGGTACCATCCCCAGTTGTATTCCCACTTTCCTTGATTGGTTGTTCTGGTTTGCTCAAGAATATCATACATCACCTCTAACTGATCCACAAACAACTTTTGCCCCCTCAAACCCCAAACAACATCATAATCCCAGCCACCTCTTTCATCTGTATGTGTATGATTCAAATCAGCTACTTGATTGGGTAAATCCCATAAACCTATTAATATCAACTTTCTCTCCAGCTCGGTTGGGTACTGCCTGGCAAACTCTTCCTTATCCCACCATTTAACGTATTGATACCTTTTACCTATGCCAGTATAATAATAATCCCATAGTTTTTGAATAACATACCAAATATCTTCGTTCGTTGGCTGATAAATTTTGTTTAGCTCGCCCTCTGTTAAATTGTTATGATACTTATCCGCATACCTTGGACCGAACTTATTATCGAAGAAATTCCAGGCCATCTCTTTTATCATCATGTTAACTGGCAAGTACAAATTATCATCGTTAGCTACATATGGATTTCTCTTGATGAACTCAACTATCATCCATGTATCTCTAGGCTTATTGTAAGAATCTATTGTTATAGCGTGCCCGTAATTGTCCTTCACTATTATGGGTTCAAAATCCACTAGCTCTGGATCTTTATTACTAGCGTTAATGAACAGTTTTAAAACAGAGTAATTATGCTTGGGTAGATTTTCTTTTAAAACAGCATCTACGTAATAATCCAACGCTTTTAGCAATTCTTCTCTAGCTTTATAGGTTTGTGTATTGTAAAGAATGTCGAAGTACAGTTTAGCCTCCCGCTCGCTATCAGTATAGTTCAAAACAAGAAAAGCTACATTATCCTCAAGGCGTTTATCGCTGGCATTGGCAACGGCTAGGATAACCCGAACCAGTTCCCTGTCCACGCTGTAAAAATTGGGTATTTTTGGCTTGTTCTCGAAGAGTTCGAGGGCTAAGGATGTGTTGAAGCCATGTTTCGAGACGAAGTACATGTATGCGCTTCGAATGGACCAGTTCAGGCTGAACGTCTTTTCTGCGGTGTTGTTGTGGGGGTCGCTGGCCGATACCGTGAGAGGAACTACACCTGTCTCCTCGGGCGATGGAACCATGCATCTCACCTTGTACGTCCCAGGAGAGGTTTTGACCCACTCGCCATTTTCCCTACCACAGGCCACGGAGATGCTCCCAATGCCGGAGTAGTCCTTTATCTTAAGGGTTACCTCGATTGAACCTTTCTCCGGAATCTCGGTTGCATTCTCAAGGGATATCTTCGGTGCATCGAATACCCTTATCTCCCTGTTCAGCTTCTCTTCGATGCATGTTCCCTCTATGCATGCCTTCAGCCCCGAGAGGATATAGATACCCTCCCCAACATTTATCCGTAGCCTGAAGACACCACCCTCCCTATTCAGGGTATAAACTGTGGTCCTGTCCCCATTGATCATATTCAGGGTAACACTTTCGGCTTCGGCCCGCACCGTGACCTCGAGCTCTCCACCGGGCGCGGGAGAGTTAACGTCTACTGAAAAAACCCTCGGCGTTTTGGCCTGAAGGTTGGGACTACCTATGCAACCCGCCGTTAGGAGCGTAAGAACGAGGAGCACGATGAGAGTTTTGGCTCTACCGGTGCCCACATCCCTCACTCAAAATGAATTTGACGTTAAAACAGATAAAAATTTCGATGCCTACGATGGCGATAAATAAAGGGAATTCAAGCATTTTCTTCCTTTATGAGAACGGCATTGACAACGCCGTGCTGGCCGGGTCTTGACGTGACTATGGCCTTTCCAGCTTCAGTTTCGATAATTGCACCCTTTGTGATTATATTTCTTCTTACGTACTGCCTGTTTGCGGGATTCTCAATGACGTTAAGTATCTTTACCTTCTTACCTTTACCGTTCTCGAAGACATTGGCATAGAGTGCTTCAACAAGGCGCACCTTTCTGTTTCCGCCGTATGTTCTGATAAACTTCTTCTTTTCATTCTCTTCGGCTACCTTCGTAAAAGCTGGCTCCCTCCCAAGTTCCCTCTTCCTCTTCTTCCTTGCGAGGATGATTCTACCACCTGAAGGCTTTCTAAGTGATCTTCCCTGCCATATACTCATCTCTCTCACCTCTTATGAGCTTAACCCTAACGCCTCTTTGGGCGGTTCGTTTATAAGCTTTTCTCAGGGAAGAGTTTTAAATACAGTGTTCAAATTTAAAGTGGTGAAAAACATGGGTGCGATAGATGCATTTTCAAATACGATAACTATGATAACCTCCCACAAAAATTTGGTTTTGCTGATAATGATATTCACCCTGATATTAGCTCCCATCTCAACCTACCTCGTTGGGAATGCTCCTCAGCTTAACTTCAATCAAAGTCAGACAATGCAGAAGCAGGGAAATGTTATATTTGAGGAGCATGGTTCAACATTCCCTGAGAAGGATATAGAAGCCCTGAAAAGCTATCTACCAAAGCTTCTTCTCTATGCCCTTATCGTGAGCATCCTCATGGCCGCAGTTCAGTATGCGGTTATTAAGGGCAGTTACATGGTCACCAAAGGAGAGGGGTACAGTCTTGGGGAGCTGATATCTGAAGGCTTCAGGCACTTTCTGCAGGTTTTTATTATTAACTTAACCTTTGGGGCTATAGCCCTTGTTATAATAGTTTTACCGTTAATGTTGATTTTAATTCCCATAGCGGCTGGGGCACTCTCAAACACTGCAGGTATAGTCATTGCAGGCATATTTTTTGTTCTTGTAATAGAATTTTTTGTTGTTATATTTATGATGGGCCTCCTTTCAATGACGGTGCCGCTTTATGTTGTTAAGGGCAGTATAGGGGCTGCTTTTGAGGCTTTTGGTCTTGCATTCCGCAATATGATTTCAACCTTTGGCTTCGGGGTTCTCTTATTGATAGGAATACTTGTTATAAGCATGATAATGGCACCTTTCTCAATGCTGGCGGCCATGATCTCCAATGGATTGCCCAGAATGCTAATTTCAGCTCTCATAGAGGCTCCTTTCCAAGCCCTTATATATGCCATAATGTGGATAGGGGGGCTTGAATTCTATCTTGAGTTGGAAAAGAAGGATAAAGGTGAAGATGTTGATCTACTGCTTGAGGAGTTCAATTTTTAGTTTTGGTTTTAGGGTTTTGATTTTTTAGTTTCATAACCTGATCTTAGCTTTTTCTTTTGCCGCTTTCACAAGTTCCCTGAATACTGGAGCAGGTTTCATGGGTCTGGACTTAAACTCAGGATGGAACTGTGTTGCAATGAAATACCTGTTCTCTGGCAGTTCAAGAATCTCCATTCTCCTCTTATCGTCCCCAGAAATCCCGCTGAATCTTAGTCCAGCATCCTCGAATTTTTCAATGAATTTTGGATTGACCTCCCAACGGTGTCTGTGTCTCTCATACACAAGTTCTCTGCCGTAAACTCTCCTTGCAAGGGTATTTGGCTTTATTTTGATAGGATAGGCACCCAATCGCATGGTTCCTCCGAGGTGGTCAATTCCCCTCTGTTCAGGAAGCAAGTCAACAACGGGGTAAGGTGTCTGGGGATCAATTTCTGTAGAATGTGCCCCTTTCATATCAAGGACATTTCTGGCAAACTCTACCACTGTAAGCTGGAAGCCGAAGCAAATCCCGAGGAAGGGTATATCATTTTCTCTCGCATATTTGATTGCCATCATCTTGCCCTCTGTACCTCTTGCACCAAATCCTCCGGGGACTATAATTCCGTCAACACCCTCGATTAGCCAGGTTCCATGTCTTTCAATGTCTTCTGCCTCAACCCACCGTATTTTAACTTTAACTTCGTTAGCAACGCTGGAATGCTTTAAAGCTTCCTTTATACTGAGATATGAATCGGCAAGCTTAACATATTTGCCAACTACGGCTATCTCAATGGTTTCCGTGAGGGACTTGTATTTCTCCACTATTTCCTTCCATGCATCCAGATCAGGTTCCCTCTTGTCAAGTCCAAGCCTTCTGGCGAGATATCTCCCGAGACCCTCTTTTTCGAGGAGGAGTGGCACTTCATACGTATCTTCAACATCATAGGCACTTATTACGGCTTCTTCAGGCACATTTGTAAAGAGGCTTATCTTTTTTCTTGCACCTTCTTCAAGTGGATCTTCGCTCCTCGCTACTATTGCATCCGGTAGGATTCCAAGAGAGCGAAGCTCCTTAACACTGTGTTGTGTTGGTTTTGTCTTCTGCTCGCCAACAACCTTAAGCTTTGGGACATAGGTCACATGCACAAAGGCAACATTCTCTCTTCCTTCCTCCAATTGCATCTGTCTTGCCGCCTCAAGGAAGGGCATGCTCTCAATATCGCCGACTGTTCCGCCGACCTCAACAATTACAACATCGTATTCCTTTGCAATTTTCCTGATTCTCTCTTTTATTTCATTGGTTATGTGTGGAATTACCTGCACAGTGGCTCCAAGATAATCCCCCCGCCTTTCCTTCTCAATAACAGCTGAATAGACTTTCCCTGTAGTTATGTTATGATCAAATGTAAGGTTTGTATCAAGAAAACGCTCGTAATTCCCGAGGTCGAGGTCCACCTCCCCGCCATCATCAAGGACAAAAACCTCCCCATGCTGGTAAGGATTCATGGTTCCTGCATCATAGTTGAGATAGGGGTCTATTTTTATGTTAGTTGTTTTTAAACCTCTCGATTTCATCAAAAGGCCTATTGATGCACTTGTAATACCCTTTCCCAGTCCGCTGAGCACGCCACCGGTCACAAAGATGAACTTCCCCATGACAAAACCTCCCCAAGTTATAGTGTGATTTGGCTTGTGGGTGTTTAAAAGCTTTAAGGGTAACATTTAGAAGGGGTAAAATTGGTTATGAACATCGAGGTCTTGCAGTTTATTGCCGGTAGAAATAAAGAATTATGTACCGATCCCCTCTCCATTTTCTCCTTCAGCGAGTTCTTTGATTTCAAAAACCTTCAGCGGAACCTTTTTCAAGGCTTTCCCAACAACAGCCTTGGCGATTCTTTCGGCGTGTTCTATGCTCTGAGCATTATAAACCTTGATTGTAAGGTATATCCCAACAAGGCCGATGTTACCAATCACAAAAGCACTCTCGAAGTGGGCTCCACAAACAGGGCACTGGGAATAGCCTATCTCAACCCTTACAAAGTCGAGCTTTTCCTTATTTAATGCCTTTGCAACCTTTGAAACTGCAACATTTATAGCATCTTCCGCAGTCTCAACATCTCTCACGATTATAGGTGCTTCCAGTACAACTACGTAGTTACTCTCTCCCATCTCCATCACCCGAAAGCGAACAGTCTATCGTCTTCCCCCTTGAAAACTCCCAAACGAACTCCAGCGTCAATAAAGCCATGGGCATAATTTAATGCGGCGAAGGCAGTAACATAGTCGCCCATTTCATAGTAGTATTTAGCATCCCGGAAGTAGCTCTCTGCCATGGTTAAAAAGTCTTTTGCTACAGAATAGAGAAGGCTTTTTTCATGAACAGCGATTTTTAGAACTCTAAGGGCTTCTTCTGTTATTTTAAAATATTTTTGGAGCTTTTCTTCGCTTATCTCCCGCTCCACCGGTCTCGCCTCAGGCTAAGCTGATGGCTTCCTTTTATAAAGCTTTGCCTATTAAACTTTTGCCTATAAGCTTAACAAAAGCGTTCTTTTACCCAAAGGAGCTGAAAATTAGCCATGTATTGTACACAGATGGTGGGCCCGCGGGGATTCGAACCCCGGACCTCCACCTTGTCAGGG
>Ga0256914_1000153_pt1 | contig 66491 bp, 61 predicted proteins | sample HulkmetaG_FD_191571 | JGI IMG/M metagenome (GOLD analysis project Ga0256914, IMG submission 191571) | Hydrothermal chimney microbial communities from Main Endeavour vent field at the Juan de Fuca Ridge, Pacific Ocean - Hulk | ecosystem: Environmental > Aquatic > Marine > Hydrothermal vents ...
GGGGGCAGTGTGACTCGGAGGCGGCCGGCAGTTGAAAACTCCAGTCTAATTTCTCAAAATTCATAAATACACTCCGCTCCAGTTCCTTTCTCAATCCATCGAAGGGATTGTGCTATAATGGATGACCACAGCAAACACGAACGCGACCAGAGCAAGGGGGAACCCATGAACGGAAAGCGGTCCGACGGCCGTAGCCCCCGCGACCTACGACCGGTCACCATTGAGACCAACGTGATAATGCATGCGGAAGGGTCTGCCCTGATCCGCATGGGAAACACCGTGGTGTTATGCAACGCCACCGTTCAGGAAGACGTTCCCAACTGGTTACGAGGACAGGGAAAGGGATGGGTGACCGCGGAGTACGCATTACTGCCGCGTAGCACCCAAGTTCGCACCCCCCGAGAACGCAGTGGCCCGCGGGGTCGCACCCAGGAGATACAGCGCCTCATCGGCCGGGCCCTGCGTGCATCTGTGGATTTAGAACTGCTGGGAGAACGCCAAATAATCATCGATGCGGACGTAATTCAGGCAGACGGGGGTACCCGGACAGCGGCCATCACCGGAGGATATGTAGCCCTCGTGCTGGCGTTGCGCACGTTGGTGGAACAGGGGGAAATCAGCGCTCGGGTATTCCGTCCTGCAGTCGCCGCGGTCAGTGTGGGAATTGTGGATGGTGTTCCCATGCTGGATTTAGCGTACGACGAAGATGTCCGGGCTGACGTGGACATGAACGTAGTGATGAACGCCGTAGGCGAGTTCGTCGAGATTCAGGGCACCGCAGAAGGTGTTCCATTTGCCCGTTCCACCCTGAATGAACTGCTGGACCTCGCGTGGGAGGGCATACAGCAACTTCTACGCATCCAACAGGAAGCAATCCGCAAGGCGGGATAAGGGAATAAACCATCACGTGTCACAAAGGAGGCATCTAATGGCATTACCCACACGAGAGGAAGCCTGGAAACTCGTCCAAGAGTGGATCCAGTCCCCGAACTTGCGCAAGCATGCTCTCGCTGTAGAGGCGGCCATGCGCGCGTATGCTCGCAAGTTCGGTGAGGATGAAGAACTATGGGGCATAACAGGCCTAGTCCACGACATGGACTACGAACGTTATCCGGACATGAGCGACGAAGAAAACGGTCACCCGCGTACTGAGTTGCGCCTCTTTCGGGAATGGGGCTGGCCCGAGGAACTCATCGACGCGGTAGCCGGACACGCCCCCTACATGAATGTGCCCCGCACCACCCTGTTAGCCAAGACACTGTTCGCGGTGGACGAACTCACAGGACTTATCATCGCGGTAGCGTTAGTCCGCCCCAGCAAGGACATCCGAGATGTAAAGGTGAAAAGCGTCAAGAAAAAGTGGAAGGACAAATCCTTTGCAGCGGGGGTGAACCGAGCAGACATTGAACTGGGAGCCAAGGAATTAGGTGTGGACCTGTGGGAACACGTGGGTATTGTGCTTGACGCGATGAAAGGCATTGCTGAAGATCTGGGACTGGCCGGGAAACAGGAGTAAGAACAATCCGGCAACCGGCAGAACACCCATCCACACAGGAGGAGCGATGAGCAAAGGAGAGGCGCTGCTAAAGGAACGTTTCCGTGTGATTGTGCCCATTCAGGTACGATTCCGAGACCTGGATGCGATGGGGCATGTGAACAACGCAGTATACCTCTCTTATTTGGAAATGGGGCGGGTAGCGTACTACAAAGCGCTTACAGGGGCTGCGGATCCACAGAACTTCAACTTCATCCTAGCCCACGCCGAAATCGACTTCCGCAGTCCTATCCACTTAAACGAGGAAATCCTGGTAGGTGTGAGCATTGTCCACGTTGGACACAAATCCTTCCACTTCGCGTACGAGATCCGAGAAGCGCACACCGGCCGTCTGGTGGCCGAAGCACGCAGTGTCCAGGCAATGTACGACTACGAACGTAATACCACAATACCCATTCCGGATGAATTCCGCCGTCTTATTGCCGAATTCGAGGGAAAGGCCTTCTAATAAAACACTAACACTCCACTTGCGCTAATCTAATGGCCCCGCCACATAATGAAGGCGAGCCTCACCATGGGGCTCGCCTTCATCGCGTATTCAAGGTGAGAGAACAACCATCCTGAGGAGGGTGAGCAATGGGAAAGATTTTAGGTATTGACCTGGGAACGACGAACTCCTGTATGGCGGTTATGGAAGGCGGAGAACCGACCGTGATCCCGAACGCGGAAGGCGGACGGACCACGCCGTCGGTTGTTGCTTTTACAAAGTCGGGTGAAAGGTTAGTAGGACTTCCTGCGAAGCGCCAAGCGATTGTCAACCCGGAAAATACCGTCTACTCTATCAAGCGCTTCATGGGGCGCCGCTGGGAAGAGGTTCAGGACGAAATTAAGCGCGTGCCGTACAAGGTAGTTAAAGGTCCCGCGGGTGACGTGCGCGTGCACATTCCTGTGGTCGGCAAGGACTTCACGCCCCAGGAAATCTCGGCCATGATCTTGCAAAAACTCAAGCGGGACGCTGAGGCCTACCTGGGCGAGGAAGTAAAAGAGGCCGTTATTACCGTGCCCGCGTACTTCAACGACAGCCAGCGGCAGGCCACCAAGGATGCTGGCCGTATTGCCGGCTTTGATGTGAAGCGCATCATCAACGAGCCCACCGCGGCCGCTTTGGCTTACGGATTGGACAAAAAGACCAACGAAACCATTCTGGTCTTTGACCTGGGCGGTGGGACCTTTGACGTCTCCATCCTGGAAGTAGGCGAAGGCGTTATTGAGGTGAAAGCCACGGCAGGTGATACCCACCTGGGTGGTGATGACTGGGACCAGCGCATTGTGCAATGGATGGTAGACGAATTCAAGAAGGAATACGGCATTGATTTAAGCCAGGACCGCCAGGCCCTTCAGCGACTGAAGGAAGCCGCGGAAAAGGCTAAAATCGAACTCTCCACCGTAACGGAGACAGAGATTAACCTGCCCTTCATCACAGCGGACGCGACAGGGCCCAAACACCTGCAGATGAAACTGACGCGAGCCAAGTTTGAACAAATGACCGAAGACCTGCTCCAGCGATGTGTTGGGCCCTTTGAACAAGCCATTCGTGACGCGAAACTGACCAAGGACCAGATTGACGAAGTAGTCCTGGTGGGAGGTTCCACCCGTATGCCGATGGTTCAGGAATTGGTCCGCCGGTTAACGGGCAAGGAACCCCACAAGGGCGTGAACCCGGACGAGGTAGTGGCCGTAGGTGCAGCCATCCAGGGTGGCGTGCTGGCGGGAGAAGTAAAGGACGTGCTCCTGCTGGACGTAACGCCGTTGAGCCTGGGAGTGGAGACCTTGGGTGGTGTGATGACGGTTCTCATCCCGCGTAACACCACCATCCCAACCCGAAAGAGCGAAATCTTCACCACCGCCGAAGACAACCAGACCGCGGTGGACATCCGAGTATACCAGGGTGAGCGTCCGATGGCTCGGGATAACATGCTCCTGGGCCAGTTCCGACTGGAGGGCATCCCGCCCGCGCCGCGTGGCGTACCGCAAATCGAAGTGACATTCGACATCGACGCCAACGGCATCCTGAACGTCTCGGCCAAAGATCTGGCCACAGGCAAAGAACAAAAAATCACCATCCAGGCCAGCACGAACCTGACCGAAGCCGACATCCAGCGCATGATTCGGGAGGCCGAACAGCACGCGGAGGAGGACCGCCGGCGCCGCGAACTCGCGGAGGCCCGCAACCAGGCGGACACAGTCATCTACAGCGTGGAGAAAGCCCTGAAAGAACTGGGCGACAAAGTTTCCGCGGCCGACCGAACCCGTATAGAAGACCTGATTAAAGACCTGCGCGCGGCCATGGAAACAGATGACATCCAGCGCATTCGCAACCTGACAGAGCAACTGCAACAGGCCAGTCACGCGCTGAGCCAACAATTGTATCAGCAACAGCAGACCACGGCTGGTGGCACGACCACCGGACCGACAGGAACTCCCGGTGACGGGAGCCAGCCGTCCGGGTCTGACGAAGACGTCATCGAGGGTGAATACCGGGAAGTGTAACCCCCAATCCCTCGAAGACTCCAAAAAGGCGGTGGGATATCCCACCGCCTTTTTTGTGTACTCTACGCCTAATCGGCCAGGACCTGGCTTATTCCTTCTGGGAACTCCTCGCGAATTGCAAAAACGCCAACACGAACTTATGGCCTGGGGGCAACGGGAAACTGTTGCCCCCAGGAATCAGCACACACCAATCACTTCACCTTATCCTTTGTGAAGCCTGGTTCAGTCATCAGTGCAGGATTCAAAATGCGATCCGCTTCCTCCTCAGAAAGCAGGCCCATTTCCAGGACCACTTCCTTCACTGTGCGGCCCTCCCGCATCGCCTTCTTCACCACCTCAGCAGCCTTATCATAGCCGATAATGGGGTTCAGCGCGGTCCCCAGGATAGGATTGCGATCCACCAGGCCGGTAATGCGATCCACATTCACCTCAAACCCAGCAATCGCCTTATCGGCCAGGACCCGAGCCGCGTTCCCCAAAATCTTGATAGACTGGAGCAAATTGTGAGCAATCACCGGCAGCATCACATTCAACTCAAAGTCACCCAACGCGCCGCCGAAGTTAATGGCCACATCGTTGCCAAACACCTGGGCAGCGACCATTCGGACCGCCTCAGCAATCACAGGATTCACCTTCCCAGGCATAATCGAGGACCCGGGTTGCAGGGCGGGCAAGCGGATTTCCGCCAGACCGGCAATAGGACCGGAATTCATCCAGCGCAAATCATTGGCAAACTTCATCAAGGAAGCAGCCACCGTCTTCAACTGCCCACTGAGTTCAACTGCAGCATCCTGAGCAGCCTGGGCCTCGAAGTGATTCTTCGCCTCCACAAAGGGCAACCCCGTCATCTCCGAGAGAATGGCAGCCACGCGTTTACCGAATTCAGGATGCGTGTTAATGCCTGTACCCACCGCCGTGCCCCCCAGAGCCAGTTCGGCCAAGCGAGGTAACGTCGCCTCAATGCGCTCAATGCCCAACTCAACCTGCCGCGCCCAGCCGGAAATCTCCTGCCCCAGGCGGATAGGCATAGCGTCCATCAAGTGAGTGCGCCCCGTCTTGACCAAGTGATCCCATTCCTCTGCCTTCTTCACCAACGTCTCATGCAGGTGACGTAGGGCCGGCAGGAGAATGTCATTCACCTCAATGTACGCGGCCACATGAATGGCTGTGGGGATCACATCGTTGGAGGACTGTCCTTTATTAACGTGATCATTCGGGTGGACGGGCTTCTTAGTTCCCAACTCCCCGCCCAGGATCAGGTTCGCCCGGTTCGAAATAACCTCATTGGCATTCATGTTCGTGGACGTGCCTGACCCGGTTTGGAAAATATCAATGGGGAAATGGTCGTCCCACTTCCCTTCCGCCACCTCCATGGCAGCCTGCATAATCGCGTTGGCCAACTCCTCATCGAGCAACCCCAACTCGAGATTTGCCTTGGCAGCAGCGTACTTAATAAGCCCTAAGGCCCGAATGAACACCCGCGGAAACCGGATGCCACTGATGGGGAAATTCTCCACGGCCCGCTGAGTCTGCGCTCCCCAGAGAGCATCAGCGGGGACTTTGACCTCTCCCAACGAATCCTTTTCAATGCGATATCCCTTCTCCGTCATCGTTGACCTCCTTCACGTGATGCGTGAGACGTGATACGGCAGACGGAACCTCACGTCTCACCGAACCACGGATCACGTATGGCATGGTACACCATGTACCGGGTACACCACTTTACAAGGGAATATTACCGTGCTTCTTGGGCGGGTTCTTATCCCGCTTGTTGCGCAACATCTCCAGAGCGTTAATCAATCGCGGCCGGGTTTCGTGAGGGATAATGACATCATCCACAAAGCCGCGAGAAGCAGCAATGTACGGATTAGCGAACTTCTGGCGATATTCAGCCACCAACCGTTCTCGCTCCGCGTCCGGATCCTCGGCCGCGGCAATCTGGCGCCGGAAGATAATCTTCACCGCCCCTTCTGGGCCCATGACCGCAATCTCCGCGGACGGCCAGGCAAAGTTAATGTCGCCCCGCAGGTGCTTTGACGACATCACGTCATAAGCACCACCGTACGCCTTGCGGGTAATCACCGTCACCTTGGGCACAGTGGCCTCCGCGTACGCGTACAACAACTTAGCGCCATGGCGAATAATACCACCATGTTCCTGGTGGAGACCAGGCATAAAGCCTGGCACATCCACGAACGTGACAATGGGAATGTTAAACGCATCGCAGAACCGGACAAAGCGTGCCGCCTTGACACTGGCATCGATGTCCAGCACACCGGCCAGCACTGCCGGCTGATTCGCCACAATTCCCACCACCTGGCCTCCCAAGTGTGCGAACCCCACAATAATGTTCTGAGCGTAGTGCTCGTGAACTTCAAAGAAAATACCGTCATCAACAACGCGGCGGATAATCTCCTTCATCTCATACGGCTTGTTGGGATTATCGGGCACAATAGTGTCCAGCGTCTCATCCATGCGCAGGAAATCATCCGTGGTGGGTCGGAACGGGGGATCCTCCAAGTTATTCTGCGGCAGATACGAAAGCAACGTCTGAGCCAGGAAAATAGCATCCTCTTCGTTCTCTGCTGCAAAATGTGCAACCCCGGACTTCGTCGCGTGAGTCCAGGCTCCCCCCAACTCCTCAAAAGTCACATCCTCATGCGTAACAGCCTTAACCACCTCAGGCCCGGTGATGAACATATACGACGTGTTCTTCACCATAATGATGAAATCGGTAATGGCCGGGGAATACACCGCCCCACCGGCCGCGGGCCCCATAATGACAGAGATCTGGGGGATGACTCCGGAAGCCAGTGTATTGCGCAGGAAAATATCCGCATATCCGCCCAGGGAAATAACGCCCTCCTGAATGCGTGCCCCACCGGAATCTACCAGGCCAATAACCGGGGCACCATTCTTCATGGCCATATCCAGCACCTTACAAATCTTCTGAGCATGGGCTTCTCCCAAAGAGCCGCCCAATACCGTAAAATCCTGGGCATAAACAAACACCAAACGTTTATTGATAGTGCCATAGCCAGTCACCACACCGTCGCCCAAATACCGTTGCTTATCCATGCCAAAATCGCTAAAACGGTGGGTGACGAACATATCTAACTCGCGAAAACTGCCCTTATCCAGTAGGAGTTCTAAACGCTCGCGAGCGGTGAGTTTGCCTTTTTCATGTTGTTTAGCAATGCGTTCAGGGCCACCCCCCTCACGAGCCTTACGGCGTAACTCCTTCAACTGTTCAATTTTCGGATTATCGGCCACCGGATTCCTCCAGCGTGTATCGGGATGAAAGATGAACTACAGGGATGCGCCTTTTCCAACTCCAAACGCCCAAACCCAACGTCAACAGCCACGTCACTGCAATAGTATGCCATTGTAAGATGGGAAGCAAACTCACGTCAGGAATTCGCGGGTACTCACCCAACCCATAGTCCACATAATCACTCAGGGAAAACCACACCCACGCGACACCAATCCATCCCAACCGAGGACGAAGGTACATAAGGAGGTAAATACCCTCCAAAATCATGCCCAGGTGTGTCAGACACATAGCAATACCCATCCCATCAACGGGATTACCGCGGAGCCAATAAACATACCAGAACACATTAGTCCATATACCGTACTTGATAAGACCAAAGGCCACAACAAGATTGTACACATTGTTTCCCCGTCCGCGGCGGGCCAGCAGAAACGCAGGGATGAACAAAAACGCGAAAAGTGGACAATCAGGGATAAAGGGCCAGTGGAGAAGTGGGGCTACGCGCAGGTGAGGCCCATACCAGTAAATAATTCCCCACACAAATCCCAACAAATTTGCCCCGATGATAACTCCGGTCCCCAAAGGACTCTCCCCCCAACGGACCACTTGCAACCACTTACGCCTCATCACCCTCCCTCCTATCCTCTGGGGACACATTGTCCAGGGGGCGAATGGGAACACCCCCCACGCGGGCTCCTGGGGGTACATCCTTGTTCACCAAACTCATAGCGCTCACCACTGCCCCATCTCCAATAACCACGCCGGGTAAGATAGTACAATTAGCCCCAATGGTCACATCTTTGCCAATAATCACAGGACCCCGCCGCCATTCATCCCGCAGGTACTCATGGCCCAGAATTACCGTGTTATACCCGATAATCGTATTGTCCCCTATAGTAATCTCCTGGGGAAAGAAAATATCCATCATAGCCATCAAGCCTACTGAAACATTCTTCCCCACCTTTATACCGACCAACCGATAGAGCACATTCTTCAACCAAAGGGAAGGGAGGAAACGGCACGTGTAAATGACCAAAAAGTTCACCACAACCCGCAAAGGGTTCACAGTGCGAGCCCAGTGCTGGAGCGAATTACGGTGGTCGGGACTTCTTGTGATAGTTAAGCGATCCTGACGCCGCATCCTTCCCCTCATCCAGAAATCAGAACAGTTTATACTCGTAGAACTATCTTCCCCTTCTGGTGACCGTTCAACATGTGCTGCAAAGCGTGCTTATACTCCTCCAGTGGCCAAATGCTATCCACCGGCGGATCCACCCGACCCTCAAATACAGCCCGCATTGCTGCCCGAAATTCACTCTGAGATCCCATAGTCGAGCCGATAATGCTAATCTGTTTCCAGAAAATGAGCCGAATGTCCGCGTTGCTCCGGGCACCTGTAGTCGCCCCAACAGTTACAACCCGTCCTCCCTTGGCCAGAGCCCGCAGACTATAAGGAAATGTCGCCTCACCCACATTATCAACGACTAAGTCAACCCCGCGCTTCCCGGTGTCCCGATACACCTCTTTCCACCACTCCTGCTCCTGATAATCATACACCACATCTGCCCCCAGGTCGCGCGCGAAAACCACCTTATCTGGTCCACCCGCGGCAACGTACACATAAGCGCCGGCCATCTTCGCCAATTGGATGGCCGCGCTGTTCACACCGCCGCCCGCCCCCACCACCAACACCCGTTCACCGGGCTGCAGCCGAGCACGGGAGAACAACATACGCCATGCGGTGAGGTACACCAAAGGTGCCGCGGCGGCCTTTTCCAGGGGAAAACCGTCGGGCACGCGTACCAGATTGCGCGCGGGAACAGCCACATACTCCGCGTACACGCCGGGGAAATGTTCGCCCATGATGCCGTACGCCACACACATACTGTGTTCCCCGCGTTCGCACCACTCACATTCATTGCACCATCGCCCCGGATTGGCCACAACGCGGTCGCCAACGCGCCACCCCGTGACCTCCTTGCCGGTCTCGACAATCTCCCCGGCCATGTCGGATCCCAGGATGTGAGGCATGTGCAACTTCAATCCCGGCCAACCGCGACGGACCCAATCATCCAGGCGGTTTAAGGCAGCATAGTGAACTCGAACCACCACTTCGTCAGCAGCGGGCGTGGGTTCCGGCACATCCAGGACCTGCAACACATCCAGACTATCACTGTGTTCATAGAATCCTATCGCTCTCATGGCAACCACCCCAAAGACAAAGATGACCACGCGTCACATCGTATCTTCGACATGACGCGTGGCAACACCGCGTTGAGATTTTTGGCTTATCAACAACTGCCTCGCAGACCTGTTACCAGGCGGGCGATAACCAACCGCTGGATCTCGCTGGTTCCCTCGTATATCTCCGTGATCTTCGCATCTCGGAAATAGCGTTCCACCGGCAATTCTTTGCTGTAGCCCATCCCCCCGTGGATTTGTACAGCCGCGTGGGTACAGAACATCGCGGTCTCACTGGCGAAAAGTTTGGCCATGGAAGCTTCCAGCGTGTAACGTTCCCCTGTCTCTTTTGCTTTCTCCTTGGCCATAGCCGCGTTGTAAATCAAGCCGCGTGCGGCCTCAATGCGCGTCTTCATATCCGCAATCTTCCACTGAATACCCTGAAACTCCCCAATCTTATGACCGAAAGCTTCTCGTTCCCGCACCCAATTCAACGACGCTTCTAACGCTGCCTCAGCCACCCCCAGGGACTGAGCCGCGATGCCGATACGCCCCGCGTCCAGAATAGCCATCGCTATCTTGAAGCCCATTCCAGGCTCACCTAACACATTCTCCACCGGAACTTTCATATCTTCAAAGAACAACTCACTGGTCGCACTGGCACGAATGCCCAGTTTAGGCTCCACTTTACCGCGAATAAGCCCTGGAGTATCCCCTTCCACCAAAAAAGCGGTCACCCCTCGGTGCCGCTTTTCTGGGTCTGTCATGGCGAAGATGACAAAGTAGTCTGCCACAGGACCACTGGTAATCCAGGATTTGCGGCCGTTAATAATGTAATAAGAGCCATCATCGCTTAAAACAGCCCGCGTCTTCATATTGGCTGCGTCAGAACCCGATTGAGGCTCGGTCAACGCGTACGCACCAATCGCTTGTCCACTGGCCACTGGAGCCAGGAACTTCTGCTTCTGCTCCTCCGTGCCGAACCGCAGGATGCCATAACCGTACAAGGAATTATTCACAGACATAATGGTGCTGGTTGCCACATCCGCCTTAGCAACCTCTTCCATCGCGATAACGTAAGAAAGAGTGTCTAATCCGGCGCCCCCGTACTCCTCGGGTATTTCTATACCCATCAACCCCAATTCACCCATCTTCCGAATAACAGGCAAGGGGAATTCGCCCTTCTCATCATATTCAGCAGCCACAGGAGCGATTTCCCGCTGCGCAAACTCCCGAACCATCTCACGGATCATGTGATGCTCCTCATTGAGCATAAAATCGAAGTTCATCGTTGTACCTCCTGGTATGGGATTAAGTTTAAATCATATCGTCACACTTCACAGCACATCCATCAGATAAAACCCTCCCTGTATATCTCAAAGAACCGCAACAACATGGTTTAGGGTGAAGTCAACACAGGACACACCCCCTCTGCACTATCGGGCAGTAATCGGGGCACCGGGTAATCGGACAAAGCGGACAAAACATCGGGATGAGATTGGACGTACGCGATAACGGGTTCACACGCTTTCGCCACATCATGGGTCTGCTGATAAGCCCCCCACCACAATTGCCCCATTTGGGCAAAGGGTGAAGTGGGCAATTCAGCCTGCAACACCTGGATATCATGCTGGGCATCATCAGGGCGTCCCGCGTACACATACCCCTGGGCCAACCGGAAAAACGCGAATCCCCGCAAAAAATCCATCTCCGCTTGTTTATCCCCATTTTCCCGGCAGGGAATGATATTGGTGGCCTGAGCCACCTGTTCAAATTGCCGCAGGGCCCGTTCCCAACCATATCGCGGACCGGCCAAAAACGCGACCTCCGCGCTGTGCAACAAATATCGAGTACAATCACTGCCCTTATACGTCAACTCGTACAACTGATAAGGCGCCCCAGCATCAGAAGTCCATACCCACTCCCGGGCCAAAGTCTCACCTTCCCCACCAAAACCGGGGAGTTCCTCGTGAATCACCATCTCCTGGCCACTGCCTGGACCGCGCTCCTCAAAGGCCACGCTCGCGTTGTACCCCCAGGGCTCTCCTGCTACCCAATTCTCATAAGATTCTCCCGTCCACGAATAAACGTACGCCCGTACTTGACAGGGCTGCGACGTATCCTCACACTTGAAAGTCGTCCAGGCAATATCCTCCATCTTATCCGCGTTCAAATCCTCCAGAGCCAATAACGTCACAGTGGCGGAGAAAGGGAGATTCAAAGTGAGCGTATACCCCTGATCATGACCGTGAAAAGCCAACAACACCCCAGGCCCCGAAACCATATCCGTATGAGAAGTGATGGGAATTCCCGCGTTAAGCGCCATAACAATATCCTCGGTGCCATCCCCATCCATATCGTGTCCCCCGATACCGCCATATGCATCCCCAATGTAACCACACTTTCGGGCGTCCTGGTACAAAGATAGAATATCCCCTCGAGAAGCCTGCACCTTCTCCTGGCTCCAGGATACTATTTGGGGAAGGGACTGCGGGCATGCTGTTCCACCATAAACGTGACTCAAGTCCGGACAAACATCGGCCTTCCCAAACGTGGGATTGGCATATCCATAATCGGCCAGCATCTCCCACAAAATAGGATGCTCATCTACGTAATCGGCCAACTGCTGGCACGCCACAGCCGGGTCGTTCGTGTGGCTATAATTAGCGTACCAGCGTTCAAGGGCTAGGATATAGGGCTCATTAGGAAACGCGGCCTGAGCCTGATGCACCACGGTGCTCACCATGTCCGGCTGATGCTCATATGCATAAGCCAGAGCCAGCCGGAACCACCCAAAAGTGCGCAACTCCGTCTCCTCATTGGGGCGGAACCAGCAAGGAACAAGGTGCGTATTGCTGACGACCTGCTGGAAGATCTCCACGGCCTTCGTTGCATGCCCCTCCCGAAGAGCCCGCTCGCCGTCCAGGACCCAATGGTACAGGCAATCCGAAGCGCCGTACGTTCTGGAAACCAGTTGGTACGGTTGCCCCTCTTTAGAAGCCCATATTTCCGTCCAGGTTCGTTGTGGCCCTGCGCTGATGGCATGGATGATACCACCGTGCAACACAATCTCCTTTCCGCCATCTGGCATAACATCGGCCAGGTGAACAGTGGCCGAGGCCATAGTGATTTCCCCCTCGGTGAAGGAAACGAACTGAGCAGTCGAACCATCCCAGCGGTACACGCGGACGGTCGTGTAACACGTCGTGTCCGGACATTTGGTCACAGTCCACACTGCCTCGGTCGCCCCATCACCGTTCACATCCTCAAAGGCCAACAACTGGGCTTTACCTTCCAGGGACTGCTGGAGGACCGGAGTATATCCGTCAGAAGAAGCCACATATATCACCAGGACATCATTGCGCTGCCCGGACTGTTCGTCAGTCTGGGCCACGGCCATCAAAATATCGGAGCGGCCATCCTGATTAAAATCCGCGGCCAGGGCACTGGGGCCACCCTCCACTCCCATCTTGCACTGGCGAAGCCACCCTTGTGTCACCTTCACATCTCCCTGAGCCGCGAGCAGAACGTGTGATAAAACCTCGGTCAGCGACTCGCCAGAACCAGGACAGGAGATGTTCGCCACTGTGGGCGGAAGCGGCGTTGTTTCCCCCACTCCCTCCCCAGTTCCCGACGTGGGCGTAGGAGTGGGCAAGGGAGAAGTCGTGCCCATGGGAGTAGGCGTAACCGCGACAGTAGAAGTGGGCACAGGGGAAGGTGAGGTCGTGGGGGACGGCACCGGTGTCTGCGTGGGATGCTCCCCTGCCTGGGGAGTCGGTGTTGGTTTCGGCTTGGAAGTGGTCGCGCGCAGGGGGATAAAAATACGGTCCCCAGCCCACATCCAATTATGAGGGTGAACAGCATGAGGGTTCAACCGCTGCAGCACACTCACAGGAACCCCCGTGCGAAGCGCGAGGCCCAACCACGTATCACCCTGCTGTACCACATACCAATAGCCGACGCTCTGATCCGCTTTGGCCGCCGGAATCCAGAGCCGATCCCCGCGCCATAACCACAAGTGAGGGTGAATAGCATGTGGATTATGGGCTTGAAGCACATCAACGGGAATACCCGTGCGAGCGGAGATAGACCACCAGGAATCTCCAGGTTGGACTACATACCAATACCCACCACCGCTTTGGGCCCACACAATTGACACGGACCCGATCATACTGACGACTAAAAGAGCAACTACCAAAATGACGACGTGCAACATTCGGGGCCTGTGCATAATTCTCCTCCTTCTACGAGGGAAGAAACGCCCGTTGGGGTACGTACCCTAATGACATGCAATGAGTTCACCAAGTACAGTCAGCCCGATTATACCGTAAATAAGGGAGAAAAACCAAGCCTACACCATGTCCTAGCGTAAAAACTCACAAAGAAAGTGAAGTCCAGGGAAGCCTCCCCCAGAGGAGATGGGAAATCCACGTGCACAGGACGGAATCCACCCCACATTCCTTGGCCAACTAAGGAATGTTAAGGTATACTGGGGTATCCCAATTCCCGCAGAAAAATCGCGCCCTGTCCGCCTTAGGGGAACAGTTCAAACCATGAGCGACGTACATGTGCAGTCGAAACCCGATACATGGGAGAAATTGGCCCACGCGGCCCAAGATGCTGCCCTGGACGTGGACAGCGAACAGGAGGTCCCACAGCGGACCGCTTCCCTGCCCCTTTACCACGCGGCCGTGGGAGGGCGCCGAGTTCCCATCCTCAAAACCCTGCTCACTTCCGCGTGCGAGCGGGACTGCGCGTACTGCCCCTTCCGGGCCGGACGGGACGCCCGCCGCCTGACCTTTCGCCCGGAGGAGTTCGCGGCCACGGCCAGCGAGATCTGCCAGGCCGGCCTGGCCCAGGGCATTCTCCTCAGCAGCGGCATTGCAGGGGGCAGCATCGCCACCCAGGACCGACTCCTTGACACCGCCCGCCTCCTGCGGGAGAAGTACCAATTCCGGGGATACCTCCACCTGAAACTCATGCCCGGCGCGGAAGAGGACCAGATCATCGAAGCCATGCGCTGGGCGGACCGAATCTCCGTCAACCTGGAGGCTCCGGGAGAACCCTATCTCCGCCAACTGGCCCCGCACAAAGCCTTCTGGGACGAACTCTTCCAGACCCTGCAACGGGCTGAATACCTGCGCCGCACCCTCGCCCCCCAGGACTTTGGTCGGCTCCGGTGGCCCTCCCTTGTCACCCAATTCGTTGTTGGCGCAGCAGGTGAACCGGACAGAGACCTGCTCACCTGGTCAGAACGGTTAGTACGAGAACTGCACCTGGTTCGGGTTTACTACTCCCCCTTCCGCCCCATCCCCCAGACGCCCCTGGAACACCTCCCTCCTGAACGCGTGGACCGGGTTCAACGCCTGTACAAAGCCTTCTATCTCCTGCGGGATTACGAGTTCCGCGTGGAGGACCTGGGCTGGGACGAAGCGGGTAACCTCCTACCTGGAGACCCCAAAGTACGTTGGGCGGAACACCACCTGGCCGAACACCCGGTGGAGATTAACACCGCCCCCCGGCACATGCTCCTGCGCGTGCCCGGCATTGGCCCGAAGCGAGCGGACATCATCCTGCGAGCCCGCCGGATCGCCCGGCTACGCGATGTAAGTCAACTGCGCGCCCTGGGTCTCCCCGCGGAGCGAATGGCGCCTTACATCCTGCTGGACGGACGCCGACCGCCCTACCAGATGGAACTCTTCGGAGGCCACCATCAACACCACATCCCAAACGCTCCAGCGCGCTGAACGAGGGCCCATTGTCCCCCCCCTTTTCCCCACAACACATTGCCCCGTCCCCACTGAGTCCGACCTACTCCTTTACCCGATAAATCTTCACCCCTTCGTTTTCGAACACCACCTCCAGCAAACCCTGCTCCACCATGCGGTCAAAGCGGGCAATGGCCTCGGGCGGATACTGCTGGCGTTCCAGTTGACCCACGTAGATGTAGTGGATGTCTACCTCGCGGATGATCTCCAACGTGCGCGGAATGTCCGACGTGTTCCAGAAATCCAAGGCCAGTTGCTGACGGGGACCTGTCTGCCAGCCGTAACGCTGTTCCCCCATCTGATGAAGCCCCATGAACGTGGGCAAACCCGTAAAGGAAGCCACACGCGTGCCCCCTTCCCGGTAATAGTCTAACCGGGCCTCCGCGATGGGCACAACCCGGGGTTCGTGGTCCAGCAGCCAGCGGATGCCCTCATAATCCCATTTGAGCACAATGCGGTGTTGGGGGTCAGGCCAGGTGTAGACTCCGTACTTCATATACGCCATACCGTCTAACGTGCCAAAAGGAGGACGTTCGCTCAGCCCTTCGGGAAAGCGATCCTTCACCCGGGCCACAGTACCCACCACCAGAAAAGTGAGGGAAGCCACCAAAAGGACGGTAAACACTGCCTGCCACCCTGTGCGTACCACAGGCCGCCATCGGGGGATCCGATCCCACACATGAGGGAGTCCGACCGCAGCAGCAATGGCCAGCATCACCCACGCCTGAATGTAGAACTTGAAAAGCGTGTTCATGCGCTTAAAATCCCCGCCCTGCAAGTGATCCTTCAAGTACACAAATTCCACACCCAATAGGACCAAAAGCGCGGTGAACACCAGAAACGTCGCGAACACCACGCCCGAGGGCGCGTTCACTCGCAAAGTCAACACCGCGGCCACGAAGATGGGCACCAGTAAGATAGCAGGCACCCTGTAGCCTAGAAGCCATAAACCAACCGATATAACCCCGATGCCGGCAAGAGCGTAGAGCACACCCAGAGGAATCCCCGGATTTTCACCGTTCAACTTGCCCCTGGAAAGGCGGCGTAAGTAAATGGGCAACCGATCATAGTGGACAACCAGGCCGCGGAGCACACGCGCGGGGACAAACCGGTCCTGCCGCGTCAATTCCACCGCCAGGAACGTCAGCGCCAGGAAGAGCCAGAATCCCCAAATGTTCAACCACTTGCCCAACGACGTCTTCTGGGGAGCCCAGCCCACGCCGGACGCGGCCGTGGGAGAGTAATGGGCAAAGAAAGGTCGGAAGAACACGTACGCGAGCAAGGCCACCGCGAAGGTCTGGAAGGCCCACAGACCCCAGTTCACCCGCTGACGGGCTCGCCATTGACGCAAGAAGAAGGCCACGGCCAGCACCCCCAAGTACGTGGGCAGATCCCATGTGTTAATTACCGCCAGGGCACCCAAGCCCAGAGGCAAGAGGAAGAACTGCACCAAGCCGGCCCAGAATCCCTCCGCGAACCAAAACCGTCGGGCACCTGCAACCAGGTTATACCCCATGCCCAGGACAATCACCGTAAAGGGAATCCCCATCATGTGAGGGTGCAAATCCGCAAAGAGGAAGGACCAGTACGGGAACTCGTTGATGGTGTACGGGATCACCCGGCTCGGGTCCCAGTAATTGTACTTGGGCAACGTCACCTCATGGGCCAACACCTTGCTCAACCCCACCAGCGCGCGCACCCACGTCTGCAACCAGGGGAACACACTGTGAAAGTCCGACCCACTCACCTGGGCCAGGTTGCGCAAGATCAGCCCCAGGCCGTCCAGGTTGCCGAATAAGGCCACAAACGCGGCCCCTAACAGTCCTATATATACCGCGCTCCGGGAATGTGTTCCCACGGTCATGTCATACACCAGGCCACACGCGGCCAGAACAGTTAACGCGAAAAGCGTGGGCACAGCCAAGTTAAAGGCGACCGTGGGAGTGATGCCTGTCAGTTTGATGAGCACGTTGACAATCTGGTAACCCCAATAGTAGTAGTTAATGGTACCGCCCGCGAAATAAGGGTCATAAGGAGGGAAATAAGGAGTGCGTACCGTCGCGTTCAAATACGCGATCTCCATGAACTTCTCTCCCCCGTTCCACGGCTGCCACAAGTCTGGGTTTAGCAGGCGGATGAACACGAAGAAGAGATAGGCCACGGCAAAGAGCCCTTCGTAGAAGAAAATCAGGCGGCGGTTCGCCCTCAGGAAAGCCCATATCTTCACCCAGTGCTGCCGCGCCAGCGCCCAGTTCACCAGCCCCACCACCAGCAGCACCAGGAGCACCAGGGGTAAGTCATTGATCCACACACGCAGAGAGGGCACCAACCAGGCCAAGTACGCTACTAACAGCAAACCAATGCCTCGCGAAAAGGCATACCCCCGATCCCGCAGGTGAGGAAAGCCCAGGAACGTCATGGGCCAGGAGAGGACGCCTATGAGCGTCACCGCGAGCCACCAGAGAACGACCGCAGGCAACGTGTGCTCACTGGCCCAACGGTTCCAACGCCACCAGCGCACCACGGGCATCTCGTCGAAATCCATGTCCAGGAGCAGGGACGGCCCCTTTCGCTCCTTTGGAATGGGTGGCGGCGCCTGTGTCTCCTTCTTCTTCCCCAGGGAGGGCAGAAGTTTGAAGATGCGCTGGAGCAGCGTAGGGCCTCCCACATCCCAATGCTTGGCTCCCTCCCACGTGCCCCCTAACAATTGATCCCATTCCTCATCGCTTAGATCCCGCACCTTCTTGTAAATGAGCACCCGAGGGTGGTCGTACACCCAAAAACTCTCGTCCGCGTTGTCATCCGGAAAGACAAAGGGCCCTAATTGGGGGTAATTGTGCACGTCCAGGACGCGCACGAAGCCCAGTTGCTCCGCGAAGAAAAGTTGGTAGAAACGGGTAGTCATGGGGTACCGCTGGGGCAGACGGGGGATGGATTTGTACAGCCGGGCTGTAGCAAAGATATAGTAATCCGCCTCACGCAGGTTGTTTTTGATAATTTCAAACTTCTCGGGGGTGTCTTCCTCGTACATGGGCATGGTAATGTAGTGATAACGCCCGGGATTTGCGTTGGGCTCGGGCAGGGGAAGGGGCAATTGCCGATCCCAGTGTTCCACGGCCAACCCCGCGCTATCCGGCACATGCGCGTAAATCCAGCGAGACGCGGTAATCCACGGGTGAGTGTGACCGTAGACTCCGTTCACAAAGGCAAGGGACCAGAAAATCGCGTGGGCGAGAACCACTCCCGCCAACCCATAAGCCAGCCAACGCGCCCTGTTCTGAACGCTCGACAAGGAGACGAGCAACCCCACGCCCAGGATAATAAGGGTGGGCACAATGGGCAAGGTATAGCGCATGAACTTGGCCAGGAAAAGGCCCGTAGGTCCGAAGTAGAGGATAACCCAGGCCAGAAGCATCCACTCGCCCGGCTTCAGACGCCCTCGCAACGCGCGCACGAACGCCCAGGCCAATCCCAGCCATCCCAACAAGCCCAACGCCCACCCCATCCCCCAACGAATGGCTTGTTCGATGTGGTAGAGGTAAGGGGTAGTGCCCCGATATTGACGGGTGAAGGGAAAATCCGCGTCCCCGCGCACCATCGCGCCCTGCTCTATCAACACGGCCTGTTTAAAGTTGGGCCAATCCAGGATCACGTAGGGAGAAGTGACCACAAAGACCACCAGAGCCACCACATACGCGGTTACCAGTAAGGAGATGCCCATCGACCGCAAACGCCTCTCGTCCGCGACCTGACGCTCGACGGCCGGGGACTGACGCCGGTACCACATGTACACGGCAATGACGGGTACGGCCAGGATGGGCAACGCGCTGAACTTGCTGGCCACGGCCAAGGCCATGCCCACGCCCGTGAGCACCGCATCCCGGGGGCGGGCCTCCTCAGCCATGCGCATGCCCCCGTACACCGCAAGCATGGTGAAGGTGGTGGACATGGGGTCCACCGCGAAGAAGTGAGCCAACTGGATTTGAGTGACAGTGAAGGTGGATAAGGCCGCGGCAAGGAGTCCCCACCCCTTTCCGTAAAGGCGACGAGCAATGAGGTAAACCAGGAACACGGTGAGGGTGTCGCTCAGGGCCATCAGGATACGCCCCACAAACGCGAACCCGGGCGCGCTGGTTGCGGTGCGCAGGTACTGGACCGTCTGCGGCGACACGTGAAGTGCGTCGGCCAGAGGGGCCAGGTGTTTGACCGCGTTCGCGGTCAGAACCAGCAGGTAAAGGGGGAAATGACCGTACGTGTAGGAGCGACGATGGTTGGCATTAACATCCCAGAGGGGGTTCAGGGTGGATTGATGGGGTTTGAGGATGTCCCCCAGGTGTTCGGGCCAGTGGATAGTGGGCGCGTAGAACGCGACGGTGGAGAGTTCATCGGGATGCGCAAGTTGGCCGTCATCCCACATGACATTGTACGTGCGCAGGTAGAGCGCGAGCAGGAGAATAATAGCCAGAAGAACATCGGAAAATCTCGGAGCAATTCGCTGGTAAACACTGCTCCCACCCCTTATGTCCTCAGGGGAGGAAACCTCCTGTTGGGTCAATTCCGCGTTGGCGAGTTCTACGTCCATCCCCACCACCTTTTAGTCGTTGGAGTTCCCGACCAACGTCAGGGAGAATCTACTTATCCCGCATGTATGTGCACACCGATGTGTGGAAATTCCGTGGACAAATATTGCAAGAACGCTCTGATAACGGGATTTTGCAACCGATCTGGCATATACAACAAACGCAGTGTACGCTGAAGCCGACCATCTTCCAAGCGGACCACGTGCAAGCGCCGTTCAGTCAATTCCCGACGGACCGCGAACAAAGGCAACATGGCTATACCTAGCCCGGATTCAACAGCCCGTTTGATGGCAGAGGGCGCGTCGAACTGGGCAATAACTCGCGGCACAATGCCAAAATTGCGCAATACTCGCTCTTCCCATGCTCGCGTTAAACTGCCTTCCTCGCGGGAGACAAACCACTGATCCGCCAATGCTTCGCTGGGAACCTTCTCCTTCCCCCACCAGGGATGGTGTGGGCCCACAACAAGGACAATTTCCTCATCCCACAAGGGAACAACCCGCACAGAAGGTTCGTTCACCTCGCCCTCGACAATGGCCAATTCCACTTCGCCCGCTGCCAGAAAGCGCACGATTGTGGGTGTAATATCTGTGCGGAGGATCACCCGCATTTCGGGGTTCCGGTGATGAAACGTGTGGATCCACGTGGGAACCAGACAGGAGCCAACTCCTGGACTTGCGCCCAAGTGAAGTTCACCCTGCATTAAATTCTCCACCCGGGCCACTGCCTGATGGGCCTCTACGGCCAGACGCACAATGCGGCGCGCGTACTCCAATAACGTCTCCCCCGCGGGGGTTAAGGTCATGCCCCGCGATGTACGCTGAAATAGCCGGACACCGACTTGCTTTTCCAAGGCACGGATGTGCTGACTGACCGCAGGCTGCGTGAGGTACAAACGTTCCGCGGCTCGAGTAACGCTCCCTTCCTCGGCCACTGTTAGGAAAACCCGCAGTTGATACAGGCTAAACATTGTTGAACGCCCGCCCCCTTCAAGGAAAAGAACGCATTTTATGACCACAGCGCAATAAAGCCATTGTACTCAGGCTTCATCAAAATGCCAACTTATAAGTCTTACCTTATAGCAGGGATAAGCAATTGGGTCTTGTTCGCTTATTTCCCCCTTCTATAATGGAAAGAGGGCCTGTAAGATGAAGTTCCTTCAGGCCTTCCCCGGGTCTGGCATTACCCGACATCCAAAACACATCAGGAGGTAGCGCTATGGCTGTAAACTTCACCAACACCAAGGCCAATGTAGGCTGGTTGAAGAAGCAATGGCCGTGGTGGACGGCCGGCGTGTTGACGGCTACGGCCGAGGTCATCAATTACACATTATTACCCCTTGGTCATCCCAAGCACAAGTTCATTGGTGTAACCAGCGGTATGGCCCGAATGCTGGCGGGTGTGGAATCCACTCTCTTTGGCCACAGTCTTATTGCCACCAAACCCGACTATCAGCCTTCTATTCAGTGGGTTATCATTGGTGCTCTCATTGCGGGTCTGGTATTTGCGTGGTTAGAGGGTGAACTCCGCAGTTGGGTCCGTTATCCTAAAGGAACGCTTATTGCCACCGCGTTTGGGGCCTTCTTCTTTGCCTGGGGGACCCGCGTGGCGGGTGGATGTACATTGCATCACCTGCTGGGCGGCTGGGCAGCCATGAACGTCAAGAGTTGGGTGGTCATGATCTTCGCCACAGTTGGCGCCCTCTTGGCCTTCCTCCTCTTGCGCAAGTTAAATCTCTCCCAGTACTTCAAGAGTCAGGAAACCAAGTGGTACGTGGAACAGGCAAAGCAATATGGTTGGGCCGATGGGTTGACACTGGGTGAGGACACCCGGCCTACATTGCTTTCCTGGATTCTCTACGTTGTACTGGGAATTATCTTCCTCATCGTGCTCTACATGGCCTTCTTCGGCAACGACTACGCGACGGTCCGCTTTGGCATTGAGCCCGAAAAAACCAAGATTGCCAAGGCCATGATCACCGCGGCCCACTTGCCCAACATCATCATGCTGATGCTCGTGGGTGCTTTGCTGGGCCTCTCTGTGGCCAAGACGGGCTTCGGCACTGAGTGCGGTATCATCAACTTCGAGTTGGGCCGTGAAATGGAACAGGGTGAGACCAAGGCGGCTCGGCGCTGGGGTATTCCTTACTCCCTGCGCACGGTGATGATTTCCTTCCAGCCGTTGGGGGCCCTGGGTCTGCACCTCGCCATCACCGCGTTTGTGATGGCCGTAGGCTTTGCCTTCTTCGGCATTATGGAGGGGCACCACTGGGCAACCGAGGCCTTTGCTAAAGGATATGTGGGGCCCGAATTCCACAAGATCGGTGCCGGCCACATCCGTGAGCAGACCACCCTTTCCATGGACATCTTCGGCGGTTTGCTCCTGGGCTTTGGTACAGTGCTCATGCTCGGCTGTGAGTTCCGCAACTACGGTCGAACAGGGCTTCTCTACATCACAGGCCTTCTCATCTGGCCCTTCTTCTACCTGGGTTATCTGCCCTACACCCTGGCCCGTGACTTCTGGGATAACCTGATGGGGTCCGGTGCCTACCTGCCCACGACCTTCTTCCCGGCCCTGATCGCTCCCAAGAGCCCGACCATCCAGGCGCTTATCTGGTTCCTGTGGGCCTTCCTCTGGTTCGGCGTCTTCCTGTGGGCACTGCGCCGCGGTGCTAAGAACATTGGTGTCCAACCCAGCGACCTCCTGCGCATGAACTCGGAGGAAATGTACCTGGCCCGCCTGAAGAAACTGGAGAAGGAAGGCAAACTGGACGAAGTCATCGCCATGGAGAAGGAACTCACCCAGGAAGCACAAAAGATATAACGTCCACTTTGCCCATCCACGCCAGACCCGGATTTGCCTAAAGCACACGGACGGGGTACGCTGATTGGAGCGTACCCCGTTCTATATCTACGTCTAAACTGCTAGAAGGACGAGGATAACATGAAAAAGAACAAGCAAATTCTCGGTAAACAATGCTTACGCCGGTTGCTTTACGGACTTACTCTGGGGTTCTTCTACACACTTTTCCTGGGAGGCACATACACGGGATTGGCGCCTGTCCCTCTGGAGTTCATTCGCGTTGTATGGGGAATTACGCAATTAATATTGGCCTACGGAGTTTTCTGTATCTACCAGTTGAGCGAAGAACCTAAGTACATCTTAGCCACAGTCCTCCTGGTCGCGAGTAGTGTGTTCACGCTCATTCCCCTCATTCACCTGGGATTTATCGCGTTGGCGGTAGAAGCGCTGGCAGTAACCGGTTTAAGCCTGGTTCTCTACGACTTAGGAAAAGCCCGACCAGAAAGCGGACTCATTCTTGTGGGAGGTCTCATCTTCCTGGGCGTTATATTTTCTATCCTGAATCAACCCACCATGGCAGGCGTTGGCATTCTGGCCCTGCTCATCGGCTTTCTCCTTGGCGCAACACGAATTATGCGCTTGTAAGCGGGGGTGGACCGTCGGGGAAAATCCCAATAATTGGTAAGGATGTCAATTATATTGTACTATTACGGTGCAGGAAGATAGTCCACCAAGGATGTACCCGACGTCCACAACGCAAAGGGGGAGTGCATGAAACAGGACGGATCCAACGCGCAGATCGGCGAACACATTGATATAGGGTCCCGGTTGCGGGAAATTCGTACCCGGCGCCGGCTATCCCTGAGAGCCCTTGCAGAGGCCAGTGGGCTGTCCATTAACACGCTCAGTTTAATCGAACGGAATAAGACATCGCCCAGTGTCAGCACCCTGCAACGCATTGCCAGTGCGTTGGGGATTCCCATTAGTCTCTTTTTTGTGGAGGAAAAACACACCGCGTCCATTGTCTACACCCCGGCTGACCAAAGACAACGAGTTGTTATCCCGCAAGGGTATCTGGAGCGCTTAGGAAGCGGCGTTCCCCATCAGTGCGCGGAACCGTTCTTGCTCATCCTGGAACCAGGGGCCAGCAGTGGTCAAACTCCAGTAGTCCACGCAGGGAATGAGTTTGTCTACTGTCTGGAAGGACACCTGGTGTACGAAATCGAAGACAAACAATTTGAACTCAAGGAGGGGGATAGCCTGCTTTTTGAGGCCAACCTGCCTCACCGATGGCATAACATTGGAGAGAGTCCGGCCAAGGCGCTCTTAGTTCTGTGTGCACCGGAAAGTGTAGAAGGACTACTGCGCAGACACCTCCACTAACCATCGGGGCGCGACCGCGGTCGCGCCCCGACACCGTTCTCCTGTTCACACTTTAATTCCCCGTCGTTTTAGATAGCGCTCCTTTTCGCGCTCAAACTCGCGTTTGGCAATATCACGGCGTTTATCGTACTGCTTTTTGCCCCGCACCAAAGCAATTTCCACCTTTGCCCAACCGTTCTTCAAGTACATGCGTAAGGGCACAATGGTCCATCCTTTTTCTCGTACCCGACCAGCCAGGCGATTGATTTCCCACTTGTGAAGCAACAACTTACGGGGACGCCGCGGTTCATGGTTGTGCACAGAGCCGTGATGATACGGGGAAATGTGCACGTTCATCAGCCAGGCTTCCCCATCCTTAACAATAACAAATCCATCCTGCAAGTTCACCCGCCCTTCCCGAACAGACTTAATCTCAGTTCCTGTTAGGGCGATGCCGGCTTCGTATGTCTCCAAGATTTCGTAATCATGGCGTGCTTTACGATTCGTCGCGACAACACGGACCGGTTCGCCCATGACTACTTCCCTTCCTTCAGGTATTGAATAGCGCGCTCCAGCACCGGGTCGCGCCCCGATGCCTTATCCTCTGGGGTCACTTGAACGCGGATGTCCGGCTCGATGCCCTTCTTGTGAATTTCCCGCCCGTTCGGCGTAAGCCAGTGGGCAATGGTAACCCGCAGTTCGGACCCATCCTCTAATGTAAAGGGCTGTTGCACAGACCCCTTGCCAAAGGTACGCTCCCCAATGAGTACCGCGCGGTGATGGTCTTGCAGGGCTCCAGCCATAATCTCCGAAGCGCTGGCACTGGAACGGTTCACCAACACCACCATGGGAATGTCCAGCGCTAGTCCTCCGGGTTCACTCTTATACACCTTCTCCGTGCCATCCTTCCATCGTTCAATAAGCACCACCTTACCCTTAGGCAGGAACTGGGAAGTCACTCCAATGGCGATGTGTAGATACCCTCCAGGATTGCCTCGCAAGTCAAAGATCAACCCCTTCGGATGCTCCTTCAACAACGCCTTCAACGCCTCGCGCACTTTCTTCGTCCCCAGCGCGTTGAACTCGGAGAATTTAATGTAAGCGTAGTCCCCTTCCATTCGATATTCAATAATGGGGATTTCTATCTTCCCCCGCACTACAGTTACATCAAAGGGATCACGCACCCCTTCACGGATAATTGTTAGCACAACTTTACTCCCTGCAGGTCCCCGAATTTTGCTCACCTGTTCCAGCAACGTCAAGTCCGTGATATCTTCCCCGTCCACGGCAATAATAATATCCCCATCCTTTAAGCCCGCCTTCTCTGCTGGGGACCCCTTGAACACTTCAATGAGGCGAACACCCCCGTTCTCAGCCTGTTCAACACGCGCGCCAATTCCCTCAAAGGACCCGCTGAGATCCGAACCGAAAATCTTCGCGGTCTTGGGATCCATAAAGGACGTGAAGGGATCATCCAGCGCGCGAATGAGGCCCCGGATAGCCGCGTATGTTACATCACTCCCTTGAGGGACTTCGCCGTAGAAATGCTCGTTGAGAATGTCCCACACCTCCCAGAAAACATCGAAATTCTCCGGAGCATGAGCCGGAGCAGGAGGAGGTGTTGGCTTTGTGGTAGGCGCCGGTGTGGACGTGGATGTCTCACCACCACCGCTCCCAGGCCCCACCGGGATGACCGGTGCTACTGATTGGGGAGCCGTTGCCCGACCGGCCCCAAAACCGACGGCCAATCCTATCCCGAAGGAGAGAAACGTAATGGCCACCACCAAAACAAACACTAAAGCAATACGAGCCCATTCTGGTTGACGTTGCATATTCCCTCCTGCGAATACTCTCTCCAGCCAATGTGGATCATGTCATACTGCAATGTACAACCTCCATTGTAGCACAGAGCGGAGAACTATGATAAGTTAGACGGACTTGATCATAAGTGTATTTCTGCCAACCCATTCCATAAGGTTATAATGGGGAGACGGACCTCTGGTCGACTGACAAAGCCATAACATATTGTGAATCGGTGGAACACAAATCAGGTAGAGGAGAGCCGGAAAAAATGCTCACCCGTGTACCTCTGACAACGAAAACTCTGGACGCGTACACCTCTGTTGTTGGCGAATCGGTCGTCCAACACCTTCGTACCCTGGCCGCCCCGCTCCGAGGTGCCCATGTCGTACACATCAACGCCACCGCTTATGGGGGAGGCGTAGCCGAAATCCTGCAAACGCTGGTCCCTCTCATGCGAGACGTAGGGCTCGAGGCAGAATGGCAAGTCATTGAGGGGACAGAAGAATTCTTCAACGTCACCAAAGCCATGCACAACGGCCTTCAAGGCATGGACATCCCCTTTACAGAAGAGATGAAGCGCATCTGGCAAAAGTACAACCGCCATAATGCGGACAAATTCGAGGGACAATACGACTTTGTGGTAGTACACGACCCCCAACCTGCAGGGTTGCTCTATTACACCGAAGGACGGGGAGGCAACCATTGGGTGTGGCGATGCCACATCGACACCTCACACCCCAACCGAGCATTTTGGGACTTCCTGGCACCGTACATTAACCGCTACCCCGCGGCCATTTTTACCATGAAAGAATACGTGGGACCGGGACTCTCCATCCCGCACCTAGCCATCATCCCCCCTACCATTGATCCCCTATCGGAGAAGAACGCCCCCATGCCCCCAGAGGAGGCTCGGGAAATTGTGTCCCACTACGGCCTTGACCCCGACCGCCCATTACTGGTCCAGGTGAGTCGTTTTGACCCCTGGAAAGATCCATTGGGAGTCATTGACTGCTATCGCCTGGTCAAAAAGCACATTCCCCAGGTCCAATTGGCCCTGGTTGGAGCGATGGCCTCAGATGATCCCGAAGGGTGGGAATTTTACGACCGTACAGTGCGTCATGCCGGAGAGGATTTTGACATCCGTATCCTGCACAACTTCCACGGGGTGGGCAACCGGGAAGTAAACGCGTTCCAAACCGCCGCGGATGTGGTCATCCAAAAGTCCATCCGCGAGGGATTCGGCCTGGTTGTCAGCGAAGCCATGTGGAAAGGCAAGCCCGTAGTGGGCGGCAACGTGGGAGGAATTCGCCTGCAAATTATCGACGGGAAGACCGGATTCCTGGTGAACAGTGTGGAAGAGTGTGCAGAACGAACCCTCTGGCTCCTGCAACACCCTGCAGAGGCCAAGAAAATGGGGACGCAAGCCCGAGAACACGTGCGCGAGCATTTTCTGATCACCCGATTGCTGGGGGACTACCTCCGGCTATTTACCACCCTCCAAGCACCGTCGAAATAATGTACTTTAACTACGTGAACAAACCACGTCTTTCCTGAACCATCTTAAGGCTGTGGCATGAATTGGAATGGACGGAAAGGGGGCAACTCGTGGACAAGAGACGGCTCGGACGTACGGGACACATGAGCACAGTGGCCATTTTCGGCGCAGCCGCGTTTTGGAATATCTCCCAAGAGGAAGCAGATGCCACTATGGAGAGGGTGCTGGCCGCGGGGGTGAACCACATCGATGTGGCCCCCTCCTACGGCGTGGCCGAAGAACGCCTGGGGCCCTGGATGGACACATACCGAAACCGCTTCTTCTTGGGATGTAAAACCCTGGAACGGGACGGACACGCGGCTCGAGCAGAATTAGAATCCTCCCTGCGCCGATTGCACACCGATTATTTCGACCTGTACCAACTCCACGCAGTAACCTCCATAGAAGAGTTAGACAAAGCCACTCGCAATGGCGGAGCATTAGACGCGATTGTACGGGCCCAGGAAGAGGGCCTAACGCGCCACATAGGCATCACCACCCATGGTCTCGATGCCCCGCAGGTCCTGCTGGAAGCTCTCCGTCGCTTCGATTTTGACACCGTAATGTTGCCTTTAAACCCTGTAATGATGGCCCACGCGGCCTATCGCCACAACATGGAAGATCTGCTCCAGGTGTGCCAAGAGAAAGATGTGGGTGTAATGACTATCAAGGCGATTGCTCGCCGCCCCTGGGGAACACGTCAAAAACGATACAATACATGGTACGAGCCTTATGAGAGCCGTGAAGACATTCAACGAGCAGTGAACTTCGCACTCTCCTACCCCATTACCGCCATAGCCACCGCAGGGGATACCACCTTGCTTCCCCGGGTGTTAGACGCGTGTGAACATTTTGAGCCTCTAAGCGATGGAGAACGGAGGGCCATAATCGCGGCAGCAAATCCCAACGACGTTATCTTCCAACAGCATTGAAGCAGGGTTGGTAATGTACGCGGTTATCTTTCGGGCTACGATAAACAAATTGGATGACGAATACCTCCAGATGGCTCAACGGCTTAGGGAGGATGCTTTTCGCCGATATGGATGTCTTGATTTCACAAGCCTCACCGCAGGTGACCAGGAACTCACCGTATCCTACTGGAAAACAGAGGAAGCCATAGCCCGGTGGAAAGCGGATCCAGAACACATCCGGGCTCAAATGCTTGGCCGAAAGAAATGGTACCGAACGTACACGGTCCAGATTGTCGAAATTGTGCGAGAATACCGCAAGGATGAAGGCGAAGGAAACGCAAGGGAGGGCTGATTTCAACCCATTCCATCGTTCTCTCCCGAGACGTTGGTTTGACAATCCCCTGGGGCACCATTAGAATAAGGGCTGACATATCGGCTGTAATACGAGGAAGGGGGTGAAACAGGCGACGAGAACGCCAGAGGACCAAGCGCGCCGTACGTGTGAGCAGCAGGCACGTGCGGTCTGAGGCCTTCGTCAAGCGCCAGCCGATCCCCGGATCGGCACCGCCCCCTCGGCCGTTTGCCTGGCACACAGGCAGGCATATCACACCTGTGCTGTGCGCACAGAGAACAGAAAGGAGGCTCTTTATGGAGAAGATGATTACTTCTCTGGGGGAGCTTCAGGGGACGGCCGAGCACATTGCTCTGGGGCGTCACCTGATCGCTGAAGTCTGGTCAGGGGATCCACAGGTCCTTGATGATCCCGATTACCTGCGCCAAAGCATCATGGATGCCTGCAAGGCGGGCGAACTCACCGTGTTGGACGTGCTGGTCCACGAGTTCTCACCGCACGGTGTCACGCTTGTTGCCTTGCTGGCAGAGTCCCACATCTCCATCCACACCTGGCCCGAACACGGTTACGCTGCCGTAGACGTCTTTGCCTGCGACGGCGACCCTCACAAAGCGTTAGATGTCCTCGCCGAACGACTAAAAGCCGTCCACATGGAAACCTACGACATGGAACGCGGTGTACTTTGGGAAGGTAAAGGCTTTGTCCCCACATCGTAAGGGCGTGTACGCGGGCGGCGTAATCGAAAGCGCGCATTCGGGACGGTGGTTTGTCACACCCGTGCGCACCTGGCGCTATCGGGGCCAGTCGCCGTACCAAGATATCGCCATTGGCGATGTTGATTACTTGGGACGGTGCCTGTTTCTCGACGGCTGGATCCAATTAGCAGCCGTTGACGAGTTCGTATACCATGAACACTTGGTCCTACCGGCGCTTCTCGCGCACGAACGTCCAGAGCGCGTCCTCATTCTAGGCGGTGGGGACGGCTTGGCCGCGCGCGAAGCCTTACGCGATCCTTCTGTCCGCCAAATTGTCATGGTGGACCTGGACGCGATGGTCGTCGCAGCGTGTCGCACACACTTGAAAGAACTCCAAGCCGGCGCGTTGGACGACCCTCGCGTCCAGGTTATCATCGGCGATGCTCGGGATTTCCTGCGTAACCCGGGGGCCCGTTTTGACGTCATTATCGTCGACTTAATTGACCTAACGCCGGACACCGTCCCTTTGTTCGAGGACGTGTTCGCCCATGTACGCGCGGCTCTACGGCCGGGCGGCATCGTGGTCACCCACGGTCCGGATCCAGGCCCACCCTTGTATGAGGGATTGCGCATGGTGGCGTTTCTTCGCCCCAGATTCCAACATGTGGGGTGGTACACAGCGTACATTACCAGTTTCGGCGAAACATGGACCTTCGGATTGGCCAGCAACGACGTACGTGTAGAAGCACTATCGGCTGAAGTGTGGGCACAACGGGGCAAACGCCTCTCATCCCCTCCGCGCTCCTTTGTGCCTCGGGCCATGCCGGCCCGGTTCTTGCACACTCAGGCCGAAGAAGAGATGCTAGAACACATCTGTCGAGGGGATCAGCAAGCCCCTCCACTTAGTCGATGGCAATCAACCGTCATCGACGGCGATGCCATGGACCACATCCGCAAGGTCATCGGTTTCGACGAGGCGGACAAGTAATTAAGAGGACGGTGGGCCTGGCTTCACTAAGGGGGTTCAACCGTGCACATCCTGTATGTGGCCGCGGCATCTCGCGAACGCGCCCAGATACTTAAACGCCTCCGACGCTCACGATATGAAGGTGCCCCCATGGATGTCCACGCGGCTTCCTCTATTCGCGAGGCCTCCGACTACTTGCGCGCCCGCAAGCCAGACGTATGCGTGATTGACCTGACCCTGCTCACCGGTTCACCAACGAAAATCCTGCAGAGAATGAGACGAGCCGGTCCCGGAGCCGCGTTCATCCTCGTCATTGACAGTCGTCATAAAAATAAAATCCCCCCCCTGGTGGACAGTATCGTGCACAAGCCCTTTACCCTGCGCGTGTTCAAAGCCCGCCTAACACAAGCACTCAACAACCGCAAAGCCGACATCCTGCGAGCGGGCCCCTTCACTCTGGACAAACGAACCCGAACGCTCACCACGCCGCGGGGAACATTTCACCTCCGCCCCATAGAAACCCGCCTCATGGTCGAATTCATCCGCCACGCGAACGAAGTACTCAACCGACGCTATCTCATCGAAACCGTGTGGGAAACCACATTTCTTGGGGACACACGCACGTTGGATGTTCACGTCCATTGGCTGCGTAAGAAAATCGAAGAGGACACCGAAGAACCCCAATACATTGTTACGGTATACGGAGTAGGGTACAAATTCCAGATAGAGGAAAAATAAAAGGGGCGGCTCCTTAGTAGCCGCCCCTTAAAGGACCCTTCTCATTTGACTTAATCCGCTTGTTGGGCAGCACGACGCGCCTCGTTCAACCGGCGCATTAAACGGGACTTCTTCCGAGCCACCGTGTTCTTGTGTAACACACCACGCTCCCAGGCACGATCAAGAGCACTCACAGCACGGCGAACCATCTCCTCGGCCTCATCCAACTTGCCGGCCTCAATAAGCGCCAATGCCTTCTTCACATACGTCCGAGCCCGCCCCTTGTGCATCCGATTGCGAAGGCGGCGCTTTTCATTTTGGCGAACACGCTTGGCAGCAGATCGTGTATTCGGCAACGTTCCCCTCCCTGTTCAATATACAAATTTCTGATTTCGCAAGAACTTACAACCCCATATTGTACGCGATGACATGAGAGGCGCCAAAATTTCCCCCCTCAGTTGTGACCTTCTGAAAAACTCACGGAAAACGCCTGCTCCAAACGGGGGTACAACGTCCATACCAATGCCCCACCCGCCAATACACCGGTAAACACGCGCAATGGCCATGTACTTTCCCGAATTCCTAAAAGTTGCGTGCCCCCATCCAAGGCCATGGGAACCCAGGCTAATACAAACCACCGCCATGCCAACGGCTTCCACCGACGTCCGGACAGGGCAAAAAGCACCCCTCCCAACCACATCGCTCCGTAGAGCGCAAAGTCACGCTGGCAAAACGCCATCTTATACCCCAACTCCGGCGTGCCCAGGAAAAACCGCCGAGCCCACATCGGTGTTGATGGATCCAAACCGTGGGCTTGCAATTCAGACAGCGAGTACGCTATTTTAGGTCCAAACAGGAAAAACGAACGTTCAGGCAACTGGTGACAAAGGGGTATGTAAACCGTGTAAATAATCCGACCCAGGCTCTCCCAGCCCCACGCCATAAAGGTAGGCGCTAAAACGGGCAGGGTCACATATATGAACAAAGCAAAATTCAACATCCCCAACCAGTGCCGGGCCCCCCACAGTACCACCCGTTCCAGGAAGGACGCTATTCGATGACTCCAGGAAAGCGCCTTCCCATTACTGACCACCAAGCAACACCTCCAGGTTGTACTCCAGATCGTCCGGCTTAAGCATCCCCGTCCAGCGGATAGCCACAGTGCCATCTGGTTTAATGAAGAAAGAGGTGGGCAACCCCTGCACCAAATAGGTACGTCCCACTATCCCTTGTGTGTCCAGCAACATAGGCAACGACACACCCATCGACTGTCGAAATTGAGACACGGCCTCGCGATCTTCCTGCTCATTGATGGCAAAGATAATCAGCCCCTCCTTCTTTCGCTCCTGGTACGCCTTATCCAGGGCCGGCATCTCCGCCCGACACGGAGGACACCACGTGGCCCAGAAGTTTAGCACGACAGGCCGCCCCTGGAAATCGCTTAATCGGTACTCCTGACCATCCTCCGTCAGGAATACGAAATCCGGCGCGGGGTCCCCGTGTTTGGGCGGTTTCGCAGACCGATCCACACTACCCGCGTCAATAAGCATAATCCCCTGAGGGACCTCTCCCACCTTCCCCTTGGACGTGACCACCGCGGGGCTGGACGACGAGGAAGAGGACTCTGTTTTGGCCGACGAAGTACACCCAATGACCACCAACAGGAGCAATACCATCACCGCCACCCGGACAACCCACTTCCGCATTGCCATAACCTCCCTTGGGTATTTGATATCGATAACTTACCCGTGTAAGGAAACTACCTCTCCTTCTTGGACACTCCCAATAGCCGCGCCACTAAGGTATCCTAAATACGCCGGAACTAACGGTAACACACAGGGGGAGAGAAAAGAGGCCAACCCGGCCAAAAACGCGAACAAAAACGGTATGTTCGTCCCACTCACATCCTCGGCCAGTTGACCTTCCACGTTCACAATGGAACCCAACTGTGAGAGATCACGCAGGCTGTTAGTAAAAATCAGAACACCAATGAAAATCAACAACGCCCCACTGACCACACTAATCCACCCCAAATGGCGTTTCAACCGCGGCAGGAAGGATGTGGCCCAACTGAAGAGCGCACCAGTCAACAGAAACGGAATACCCAATCCAGCCGAATACACAGCCAGCAAAACGGCCCCACGCATTACCGACGCGCTCTCACTGGCCAACAGCAGAATTGCTGCCAAAATTGGGCCAACACAAGGCGTCCACCCCGCGGCAAAAACCACCCCCACCAGAAAGGACGTCCAGTAATTACGCCCCCGTGTTGGATCCAACTGAACGCGAAACTCCTGCTCAAAAATTTCCGTCCGGCTCCCATAAAAAACAATAAGCGCCATAAGACCACTTTCCACAATGCGGATGGCCACAGGTGTAATGCTTGTCACCATGTTCAACGCACCCACAAGCAAGGCCAATGTCACGTGAACCCACAAACGCCACGGGCCACCGGCCAACGCGGCCAAGCCGAACATCACGGCTTCCCAGTATCGCAGGTTCGGTAATTGAGTGTCATCCAACACGTACGTCACAACACCTACCACCACACCTATGACCACCCATGTCAGGGGCTTCAAGTGCAAGGTGGCCAAACGCAAGCCAAACACCACCAGCATAATGCCCCCAACGCGCACCAACAAATCCTTCAAATCGTAGAGGGCATATCCCACCAAGCCCACAGAAGCCCCCAACACCGTGAACACCAGCGTGAAACCAATAACCAGAGCCAGCGCGTGAGAAAACGTCCGACGAGATACCGCGTTCATGCCTGTCACCTCATCATTCCATGATATGGGAGAGCATACCCCTTAGCGGTCCTCCTCCTGTAACAAATCCTCTAACAAATCCTCCAACATGCGAATTTCACTCTCCAGTTGATCCGCTCGCTTTCCAATGTACAACAAATAGCCGAAAGCCAATACCCAAATGAAAACCATTGCTCCCGCAAGGTATACCATGGTTCCCCTCCGTGTGCATGGTCAGATCACAAACCGACCAGAGTCCTTTACACCTCTGCCCCTTTGCTCATCCGAATAAGCACCTGTTCACGCAAAGTGGCAACATGGTCCTCCAACATCGCAACACGCACCCGCAGCAACAGAAAAGCCAGGAACACAAACACAAACGTAATCATGGAAAACACAAAGGCCTGGTGTATGGTGGGACCCAGAGCAAAACTCCCCTTTGCGCCCGCGTTGCCCCCACCGAAAACCGTGGGGTGAATAGTTCTCCACAAACGAATGCTCAAAAAAGTAATAGGCACACTGATAAACGCAAAGACACCGTACACAGCCGCGAATCGAGCGCGTCGATTCGGATCCTCCACCGCGTTGCGCAACATCAGATAAGCAATGTACAACAGCACAGTAATAGCGGCCGTAGTCAGGCGAGGATCCCAGGTCCACCACGTATTCCACGTCGGGCGGGCCCACAAAGACCCCGAAGCCAGAACACCAATACCAAAGATAGCGCCTATCTCAGCAGCCGACCGGGCCACAACATCGAGCCAGCGGCGACGCATGACCAAATACAGAAGACTCGCCAAGAAATTGACAGACATGCCCAGACCGGCCATCACATTCATGCCCATGTGATAGTAGAAAATGTGTTGGGCCTTTCGAGTGACCTCTGTTTGTAAGTTCGAGGGATCCGGGGCCCGGATGAGGCCCATGTACAAATTCACCACCATGAGCACCGCGGCCACAACTGCCACGCCCTTGAACACGGAACGCAATCGACTCATTGCATCCACCTCCCGTGGGACTACGTTTATTCTACTCCTCCACCACATAATCGAACATCATAAACGCCACAGCCAGAAAAATCACATCGAACGCCAGCAACACACGTAGCCAATCCCCCTGCTCAAGCAACGTACCGCCATCCAAAACATTGGCCGTCCCCTTGACAGCCGCGATTAACACAGGCACCATAACGGGTAGCAAAAGCACCGGCAAAAGCACCTCACGGGCACGCGTATTTACGGCCATAGCAGCAAACACCGTTCCCACAACAGCAAATCCCACAGTGCCCAGGAAGACGAACACCAACACCGAAGGCGTCAACACGTTCACATTGAAGAGCACCACCATCACCGGCAAAAGGACCACTTCAACAGCAACCATAAAGACCAAATTCCCCAGCATCTTCCCAAAATAAAGCGCGCTCCTATCCACCGGAGCCAACAGAATACCCTCTAAACTGCCCCGATCCATCTCCAGAACAAAAGAACGGTTCAGGCCCAACATGCTGGAAAACGCGATAGACACCCAAATCACTCCAGGTAATACCTGACGGACATTAGAAACCCGCAGGTCAAACGCGAAGTTAAATACCAGCAGGGAAAGGAGAGAGAAAATGAACATGCCGGTGAAAATATCCTTCGTGCGAAACTCCGCGCGGATATCCTTCCAGAAAATAGCCCACGTTGCACTGAAGAACCGTCTCACGCCCGTCCCCCCGCCACGGCTGAAGTGTACAACTCTGAAAGGGATGAGGACGTCAAATGAGACGCCGACTCATCGGCTACAATCTTCCCCCCGGCCAGGACTATCACCCTATCCGCGAAGTCCACGCCGCGGGCCAGATTATGCGTGGTCAACAAAATCGTGCGACCGGAGCCGGCCACATCCCGCAACAACGCTGCCAACATGGCTGCCGCGTGGGGATCCAACCCCGTGTCCGGTTCGTCCAGGAGGAGGATGGGGGGATCATGCAACAGTGCGCGAGCAATGGTCAGTCGCTGCACCATGCCACGACTGAAAGTGCGCACCAGATCATCCGCGCGACGAAGCAGCCCCACCCTCTCCAACAGTTCATCGATCCGATTCTCTGGGTGAAACAGACCGTACAAACGGGCAAAGAACCGCAAGTTTTCTCGTGCCGATAAATCCGGGTACAAAAGAGGCTGATGACTTACATAGCCCAAAAGATGACGTACCCGGTGTGATTCCTTTGCCAAATCAAAACCGCCGACGCGCACACGACCAGCGCTTGGCTTCAGCAACGTCGCCAAAATCCGCAAAAATGTGGTTTTCCCCGCACCGTTCGGGCCCAACAACACCACAGTTTGCCCCTCTGGAATGTGCAGGGAGACCCCTCGTAAAACTACCGTGTATCCAAAGCGCTTCACCAACCCTTGGACCTGAATCATAACTCCTCATCCAACATCATGCTCAGGTGGACCGCCTCGGCCATAAGCACATCGCGCTCAGCCTGATATGATGCTTCGTCCAATTCGCCGGCTTCAAACGCTTCGTCCAACTCAGCAATCTGGGCCAGGAGAGCATCTCGTTGGGCACGCAACGCGGCCTTCCGTTCTTCGCCTCGTGACAAACGGCGTTGCCGTTCCGTGTAGAACACCCCGCCCAGCAACAATAACGCCAACACCACGGAGAGTGCAGTGCCCACAATCCGGGATTTGGACGCGTTGAAAAGGCGTGGCTTAGTCCCATGTTCCCGTGTGAGAATGCCCGAAAGCGTGATCGTGATGGTATCCTCAGGAGCGAAATTTTGGGCCATGTACATCTTATAGGGAATGCCATTAATTTCTTGCGACCCGGTCTCGGAGAACTTATCGGGCATTTTGATGGATTCCCCCCGGTCTGCCACAAAAACGCTCAGGGACTTAATGGGCATCCCGACCGGATGTACAATTTTGACGCGGGTGTGTTCAACTCCCAATTGAAATTGGAAATACAAGCGGCGTACATCCTTGCCCGGAGGCAAAGGCAACGTATCGATAAGGACCCCATCTTGCAGCAAAAAGCGATCCCCCAATTCCCCCCCATCTATCATCAAATTCGTGACGCCTGGGGGTAAGGGCCATCGAATGACCGCCCGTTTATTCTCCTCACCAGCAATGGGTACCCCAATATATGTGCGATCACCAGGATTGCTGATGCTAAGCAATTCTCCCATGTACACAGTGTTCATGTCTGGGGCAATAAACCAGTGCACCTGTTCGGCTACAATCCCCGGATCTTCCTCGGTAGGGGCAGCAACCTCCAAGGTGACCGTGATAACCTTTTGCCCATCGGAAAACCCCAACAAATCGCTGGTGAAAACAGCTCCCTGCCACTCCGTCCCCACCGAGTACAACGCGTCCGGTTCCGTGCTCAAGCGCTCAAAACGAAACGTATTATCCGCTCCTACAGTTGTGGTCAACACGCCAATCGGCTGCATTGACCCGCGGAAAATCCACAGGCGGACCGGGAGACCGGCAAAATCCGCTGACTCTCCCTCTGTGAGCATCTTCACCGTGCCGGAAATTACCCCCTCCCCGGTGAGGGCGTGGAGAGAACTGTACGTCAACGTCCGCACGTAAACCAACGCATTGACCAGATCCTCATCCGACAAGGAGGCCAATGCTTTCGCGTGCACATCGTCCGAACGAATGGAATCCAACCAGGAAGAGAGGGACGCATCCACCCACTGGCTCCAGCGGCGGAAATTCGGTTCCTTGCCGCTAGACTGGGGGCCATCACCAGCCCCTTGCGGACCGTGACAGGAGGCACAGGATGATGTGTACACCGCCTGACCCTGAGTGTACACTCCGGACGCGCGTAAATCGTACAGGTACGTCACCACATCCCACTGGGAGAGCGGATCAAGCGTTGTGCCAAAGGGCGGCATACCCTTGTCCGCGCGCCCTTCCTTGACCACGGAAAGCACCTCATTGGGAGTGAGGGGATCCAATGTATCCGGAGAAGTGAAAGAGGCGGGCGGATTTGACAAGCCTTGCGCGGCCGGCCCATCCCCTCCTCCCCGCTCACCATGGCAGGACGCGCACTGGGTCATGTAGACTTCTAGACCCTGCCCTGCCGAAGGCCGTTCAGGAACGGCTTGGTCAATAGGTGGGTGGCCTGGGGGTAAATCCTGCAAAGGGGGAGAGGCCAAGACACTCCAAGATCCGAACAGAAAGACAACAACGACCACCAACCACGTCAACAGGTTATGAGTAAATCGTGGCATAATCGCTCTAAAAGCCCCCTTCTAACTATTTCTTTGACGGTGATTCCACGTACGTTTCCGTAACGCCTCCCTCCTCATAGCGAGACGGGCACTTCAACAACAGTGAATGAGCAAATACCACACCATCCGGCTGAAGTTTTCCTTCGACAATGACCTCTGCAGCTTCGGTCATATTATCAGGCTGTACCCCTTCAAAGTGGATGGGGAGTCGGGCACCTGTATCATCTGTGATCTCAAAATCCAACTTCATCTCCAACGGATCCCACTGGATAGTTTCTGCCAACAATTTCCCCGAGACCCGTAGAGGTTTACCGACCAGTTGATCCTTCTGAGCCAACACTTCACTAGGAGTTCGATAGTATACACTGCTCGTCTGAAATGCGTTAAAAATAAGGTACGCAATTGCGGCAAATATGAGTAAACCGCCGACGAGGAATTTCAAACGTTTATTGGCACGCTGAGGCTCTGCCAGTGATTGCACAGATGTGTATTCGGCCATGTGACCTCCTATGTTATCTCTGCCGTGGGAATCTCTTCCTCCTCCTCTTCGTCGTTCATTTCGGACAACAGAGCATGGGCTCGCTCTACCAGAGGGGGAGGAACAAGCACTTCCACTTGAGCCAAGGGGCCCACCACCATGCCGTACACCCGTCCCAACGCTTCCCCCTTGAGGACTGCAGGAATACCCTCGCTTTCCAAACGCCCCCGGACAATCTCCCCTTCCAACTCATTGGCCGCGACGTACACGACTTCCCAATCGTCCTTGCGGGTACCGCGGAACCGGGTTATGGACAGTGTACGACTGCGGGGGAAAAAGCGGGCCCAAATGTGGGAAATCCAGCCCAAGGCTATGACACTCATATCCACCTCCCTTACCACACACCATTCCCCCAAACATCACATATCCTACCCAGGAATGGAAAGGGCGTCAAATCCCCAGGGAGCAAGCACGAACCTGGGCCCATTGCCCCAGAGGGTAAGCAAAGGAGAACAGGAAAAGGGCGGTTACGTTGCCGTAACCGCCCTCCCCGGGAGGTGGATGTAGAGGAGCTCTCTTAGATCTTGGAAATCTGTGGAATAACCCGCCGCCGACTGTGTTCCGCCACGTCCTTGATCTCTTCCAACATCGCCGGAGGGAAGGGAACCTCAATCTCCTCCGACACAAAGGGCACCCCCTTCATGCGAAGAATCCGCATGTACAGCCGGAAGGGGTCTTTCTTACTGTGACTCATAATCAAGTTATCCGCGGCGTCCTCGAGAACCGCGATCTCCTCCCGCTTGGCCGTGGTGCTGGCCGAAAACAGGTAAGTCCGCGACTTATCCTCTGCCACTGTCCGACGCATTCGTTCCAAAATAGCCTCCCCATACGTAGGGGAGAAAAGCAACAAATTCAGCGCGGAGCCAAACACCATAATCCCTGGCCCTGCATCTGGAACCATTGCACACGCACGTTCCAACGCGGCATCCCACACTTCAGGTTTGACCAGATTCGCCCGAAAACCTTCCTCATCCACATCTTCCATCGAATCAATACCCGCGTCCAACTGAATAAAGGCCACGCGGCCCTTGTACTTCGAGAGGTCAATACCGGCCACATTGCGCAGGCTGGTCAGCAAAAAATCCCGGCTTGGATATTGGAGGGACATGAAGACAACGCTGCCGCCCTCGCGCAACCACGCTGAAACCACTGTCTCCCCAATAAGGGGTTTCCCGGATCCTCCGGGGCCAGTAATCACTGTAGAGGTGCGAATAGGAAACCCTTCCGGCAACAAGCGATCCATCCAATCCACCCCGATGTGAATTGTCTCCACCTTTTCGGTACTCATCGCCGGCCTCCTTACCTTACCCACGCCAAAAGGCGCGCTCCTTCTGGAAGAACACCTGTCGTTCCTCCTCGGTCATCTCAGCCAAGTAAATCTTCAACTCCGCACCAACTTCCTTCACAGCCTGATATAACGAATACGCCAGATAATTCCGCACAGCCTCGGGAATACCAAAGAACGGCACAACCAGAGTCAAACGGGCTTCATTCGACTCCGGGTCATATGCAACATCCCGCACCATCCCTAAATCAACCAATGTCGCGGCTATTTCCGGATGCTCAACCTTTGCAATGGCTTCTTGAATGCGCTCCAGGGTAATCTCCCCACTCATATCACACCTCCGCACCTTCAAGTAGAATAGCGCGTTGCCTGCTCCATCCAATTCCCTAGCCAGGCCCAACGGAAACAGAACTTATCCCATGGGATTTCATGGAACTCACCGGAGGGGAAGAATAGCATAGAAGTGGGGAGATGTCAAATATTTTGTGATGAGATCCGGGGATAAATTCTCACAATAATTCGACATCCACCAGACGAACCGGGACACCACGGGCGTGAAGGTATTGCTTCACCTCACCAATGCTCACCTGGCGGTAGTGAAAGAGCGAAGCAGCAAGGGCAGCATCTGCCTTCCCCGCGGTCAGTACCTGGTAAAAGTGTTCCACCGCCCCCGCGCCGCCGGACGCGATGACCGGTATATTCACTGCCTCTGCCACCGCGCGAGTTAATTCAACATCATATCCCGCCTGAGTGCCGTCCGCGTCCATGCTCGTGAGCAAGATCTCCCCTGCTCCCCGATCTTCAACCTCGCGAGCCCACGCGACCACATCCAATCCTGTGGGAATGCGTCCACCACTGATGTAAACTTCCCACTTGGACCCTCCAGGAGGAGCGGGAGCACGACGGCGGCGGGCGTCAATAGCCACCACAATGCACTGGGAACCGAACCGTTCTGCCCCTTCGGTGATAATCTCCGGAGTTCGAACTGCGGATGAGTTAATGCTCACCTTATCCGCCCCTGCCTGGAGCATAGCCCACATATCGTCCACAGACCGCAACCCGCCTCCCACAGTAAAGGGGATAAACACCGTATCGGCCACCCGCCGGACGACATCCACCATGATCTCCCGCCCTTCATGGGTGGCCGTGATGTCCAGGAAAACTAACTCATCCGCGCCCTCCGCGTCGTACACGGCTGCCTGTTCCACCGGATCGCCGGCATCCCGCAAGTTGACAAAATTCACGCCCTTGACAACCCGCCCCTTATGCACGTCCAAACAAGGAATAATGCGCTTCGCCAGCATAAAACTCACCCCTCATGTGTTTTATCAGATGTTTTGGCCAGGAGAGCCTCTTTGAACAAATCCGTGGTGTACTTATCAATATTGCACAACCGAATTTCTTGCAGTGAGGAATCTGGATGCTCCCGAAGGTAATCTTCAATCGCCTGCAAGATGACACGAACCCCCAACGGTTTGGGGAACCCGAAAATACCGGTAGAAATAGCCGGCAAAGCAATGCTCCGCACGTGCTTCTCATCGGCCAGGGCCAACGCGCTCTGGACCGCTTTGTACAAAAGAGCCTCTTCATTCCCCATTCCCCAACGCGGTCCCACCGCGTGAATGACGTAGCGAGCCCGTAACTTTCCGGCCGAGGTAATGGCGGCTCCGCCTGTGGGAACAGGACCGTGTTCCCGTACCCACTGGTTACTTTCCTCCTGGATAACCCGTCCCCCGCGCCGGACAATGGCCCCTGCCACGCCTCCTCCATGGGCGAGATAACTGTTGGCCGCGTTCACAATAGCATCCACGGGCTCCTCAGTAATGTCCCCGTGAACAACTCGGATCACTCGACCATCGGGACGTTCCACAGAGAGTACAACCCGGTTCATGGTTCCCTCACCGACCACGTCGACGTTTTTTCTTTCGGGGCAATTTGTACCCCAGACGACGGAGTTCCTCCTCTTTCTTGCGCCACTTGGGCTTGACTTTCACCCACAAATCCAGGTACACCCGCTTCCCCAGCAAGCGCTCGATTTCCTCGCGAGCAGCCTGGCCAATCTTCTTAATCATCCGTCCCTTTTCCCCGAGGATGATGGCCTTTTGCGTCTTACGTTCGACCACAATAACGGCGGAGATGTACACAAGATGTTCGCTACGTTCCTTGAATTCATCAATGAGCACAGCCACCGAATAAGGGACTTCTTCCTGGAGAAAGTGAAGAGCCTTCTCGCGAATAATCTCGGCCACAATGTCCCGCTCTTGCTGGTCTGTGACCATGTCCTCGGGGAAATAGCGCGGTCCTTCCGGCAAGTTCTCCACGATTAAATCCAGCAAAGTGTCCAAATTTTCGCCCGTAACCGCGGAAATCTCCACCCAGGCTGTAGGTTCCATGGGGTGCAACAGGCGGAAGATGGCCGTTCGATATAATTGGGATTGTTCCCCGGTAACCAGATCCCGTTTGTTAAACGCGATGATCAACGGCCGATCACCCCGGTCTCGTTTAATAATTCGGGCCACATGCTCTTCTTCCGGACCAGGAGGACGGCTGAGATCCACAATCCAGAGGATAACATCTGCATCGGGCAGGGCCCCCCGGGCTTCCTCCACCATGAATTCCCCCAGTTTGTCCTTGGGGAAATGTATGCCGGGGGTGTCCACGAAAATCACCTGAGCATTCTCTAAAGTGAGTACGCCCCGAATGCGGGTTCGCGTGGTCTGAGGCTTGGGGGATACAATAGCCACCTTCTGCCCCAAATACGCGTTCATCAGGGTGGACTTTCCCACATTGGGACGCCCCACCACCGCGACAAAGCCGGCCCTGTGGCCAGGGGGAACATCCCAGAACGTATCCCCTGCGGGTTCATCAACTGTTGTGGTATCTACATGGGTGTCTTCCATATTATCCTGCCTCAACCGCCCGAGGAATGCCTGCCCCGCGAGCCCGAATCAGGTAAATCAGCGGAATACTCACCACAGTCACCGCCATCTTAATGAAATATTGGCCCCGAATCAGGGGGAGGACCGGGAAAACCCCACCAAAAGCGAGAGTGATAAACACCGCACTGTCCACAAAAGTGGAAACGGCATTACTGGCCAATACCCGCAGCCAACGATATCCTCCCACCCGTTCACGCCACCAGGCAAAAATCTCTGTATCAATGAGGGACGCCACCAGGTAAGCCGTTAAACTGGCCACCACAATGCGTGGTGTACTTCCCAATACCGCCTTGAAGGCGTCCTGGCCCTCATAAAACGGCGCCGGCGGAAGCCAGATGGCAAACTGAGCATAAAAGGCCAACAGGAGATTGGCAAGGAACGCAGTATATACCACGTAGCGCGCTCCTTGTTTGCCAAACCGTTCGTTCACCAGGTCAATTAGAGTAAAAGTCAGCGCGTAGATGAACACGGCCGCAGGAACGACTACACCAACCACAGAAACTGGCTTTGCGGCTGTTACATTAGCGATAATCTCACACGTAATGTACAACCCAATAATAAGCACATCACTCCACCGAATGGGCGTCTGCTTCTGCATCGTAGATCCTGATTCTCCCTCCCCTTATCGCAAATTTCCAGCGTCCCTTACCCCTGGCCCCCACATCCCGGCGGACATTCACCCCTACTCCTTAGACGCGGACTGCTGGCGAATGATGGAAGTCTCCAAAAACTCCGCTAAGGCCTCCACTTCATCCCAATCAAACTGCCGACACGGGAGATCATCCCACTTCCGGTCGGTAACTACCGCCAGCAACCGACTAGGATCGCACTTCAGTGTGTCACTCCGAGCCTGACGGTGGACCTCAATTTTGGGTCTATCCGAATGAGCAAATCCTTCCACTAAGACAACATCAACATCCTGGAAAAATCGCAACAGGACCACATCCAGTGGTAAAGGTCGTTTCTCCTGGAAGAAAACGGCTGTCTGTACGTCAGATACAATAGCAACGGGGGTGGCCCCCACTTTCTCAAAGCGCCATGTATCCTTCCCTTCCTGGTCCACCAATGTGGGCTGGGCGTGCTGCTTGACCACCCCCACCGCGTACCCGCGCTCCTTCAACAGAGGAATCAAACGCTCTATCAAGGATGTTTTGCCACTGCCACTCCGTCCCACAAAACACACAGCAGGCGGAATGTGCTGCGTGCTTAAAGCGGACAAAATCTGCTCGCCCAGGCGCAGCAAATCTCGCACTGTGACAATGCCGACCAAACGACCATCTTCCACTACAGGCAGGCCAGTCACGCCCCATTCCTCAATAATGCGCAATATCTCGGGCACCGGTGTATCCGGTGTAATGGGGCGACGCACGGGCTGCATCACATTCCGCACGGAAATCGCCTCCCACATCGGAGGAAGAGTGTCAACAGAAACAGGTAACCGCTCCAAACCCAAATGACGCCGAATATCACTAACGTGTAACATTCCCACCAACTTGTTCTCCTCGACAACAGGGAGGTGGTGGAAGCCGCCCTCCTCCATCATGCGAAGGGCGGTTGTCACCGAGTTCGACGGCGCAATGGTGCGAGGATGGGGCGTCATCACATCACGTGCGCGCAACATACGGGTGCCTCCTCCGTGCTTGTATTAGAAATCCGTATCCCCGCCCAGCAGGGACCCCAGCACGCCTCCTCCCACGCCGGCAACGCCCTTTCGCTCTCCACGAGGAGATCGCTTGGCGGCAAAAATGCGATCCGCAAGCCGGGAGAAGGGCAAACTTTGGAGGTACACTAGCCCCGGCCCGGTCAATCGGGCGAGGAATACACCCTCACCGCCGAACAGCGCGTTACGGAATCCCCCCACGAACTGGATGTCATACTGCACACTAGGCGCAAAGCCGACCAGGCACCCCGTATCCACACGCAACTGTTCCCCTGGTTCCAGGCGCTTCTCAATAATTGTGCCGCCCGCGTGGAGAAATGCCAGCCCATCCCCGCGCAAGCGTTCCAAAATAAATCCCTCACCGCCAAACAGCCCTGCGCCCAGGCGCTTAGTGAACGCAATGGAAATATCTATCCCGTGGGCAGCGCAGAGGAACGAATCCTTCTGGCAGAGAAATTCGCCCCCCACCTCGGTTAGATTCAAAGGTACAATCTTGCCCGGATAAGGGGCGGCAAAAGCAACGGTCGCCCGAGTACGTCCCCGGTTCGTAAAGGTTGTGATGAAAAAACTCTCGCCGGCCAGAGCCCGCTTTAACCCTTTAAGAATTCCACCGCCAGTGGTGGTGCGCATCTCCACACCATCCGTCATGTACAACATGGCTCCGGCCTCTGCTTGTACCCCCTCTCCGGGGTCCAAGTGAACTTCCACCAGTTGCAAATCATCACCGATTACAGTGTAATCCAGTACATCACTCATGGTGTACCCCCTTTGGTACAGGAATATAACCTTCTAAGGTCAGTTGCTGATACTCGCAGTATTTATTATACTCGTTTACGAGGTCAATCCTGCAAAATGAGGGAAGTGATTGCCGGAATTTCGACTGCGTCACCACATTCCTTCTCAGGGGGGCGTTATGGATAATGGATGGACATTTATGAGCAAAGACGCAGTTTTCGACCTGTTTTCCCGCTATGTCTCCCCACCGAAAGCCCTCTTCTTTCGTCAGGTTGGCATCGACTTTGTGATGGGAAAACGGGAAGGCCCGTACATCTGGGATGTCGATGGCCGCAAACGCTTGATTGACTGTCACATTAACGGAGGTGTGTTCAACCTGGGACATCGACACCCGGATATTGTGCGAACTCTGCGCGAGGCGTTAAATACCCTGGATATCGGCAACCACCACCTGGTGAGCGATCTTCGCGCGCGCCTGGGACAACGCCTGGCCGAACTCACACCCGGCGACTTAACGTACACGGTCTTTGGCGTAGGAGGCGGAGAGGCGATTGATTTGGCCATCAAAGTCGCACGCGCGTACACACAACGCACCAAGATTATCTCCGTACGGGGTGGGTATCACGGCCACACTGGATTGGCTCTCGCCGCGGGTGACGAGAAATACCGCCGTCCCTTTGGCCCACCACCCCCCGGGTTCCTCCAGGTCCCCTTCGGAGATCTCGACGCTATGCGCCGCGCGGTGGATGAGGATACGGCTGCCGTCATCCTGGAAACTGTCCCGGCCACGTACGGAATGCCCATTCCAACGCGCGCCTACTTACAGGGGGTGTGGAATCTGTGTCGGGAACGAGGGGCTCTCTACATCGCGGACGAAGTGCAGGCCGGGTTAGGGCGCACCGGTCGCGTTTGGGCTGTCGAACACTTTGACATTGTGCCGGATATTCTGGTCACAGGTAAAGGGCTCTCCGGCGGGATATATCCCATCACCGCAACGATCCTGCGGGAACCCCTTATGAAGGTGTTCGAACCCGACCCCTTTATTCACATCTCCACCTTTGGCGGTGCAGAAGTGGGAATCCCCGTAGCGCTTAAGGTGTTGGATATCACTGCCCATCCTGACTTCCTGGCCCACGTCCAAACTCTGGCCCGCTTCTTCCAGGAACGAATGCGTCCTTTTGCGGAAAAGTACGCGGGCCTGTTCGTCCAACTCCGCCAGTTGGGATTGATGATGGGCCTGGAATTGACATCCCCCCAACTTGGTCCTGTATTTACCCGGGTAGCCTACGATATGGGCCTGTTGATGATCTACGCGAATAACGACCCCCGAGTCGTCCAATTCCTGCCGCCGCTTATCATTACTGAAGACGTCGCAGAAGAAATCGTACAACGTGTGGACCGTACCTTGGAATTCATGTACAGGATGCACCCATGAGTCTCTGGCAACCCGCCCGTCGGGTCCGACATTTAAAACGATACCGGGAAATCGTCAGTATATTGGCCCGTCACGGGTATTGGGCCCTTATTGAACAACTGGGTTTACTCTCCCTGGTCACCTGGCCTGCTCGGCTGCGCCGCCAGGAACCACCGCCCCCGCAAAACCTGGCCACTCGCGTGCGCGCAGCCTTAATAGAACTGGGACCAACTTTCATTAAACTCGGCCAGGTGCTCAGCACACGTCCAGACCTCATCCCGCCAGAATTCCTATCCGAACTGAACAAACTCCAGGATCACGTTCCCCCATTGCCGTGGGAACAAATGCGACCGGTTCTCGAATCGTCCTTGAATCGACCACTCGAAGAGGTATTCGCTGAATTCGACCCTACCCCTCTGGGTTCGGCGTCCTTAGCCCAGGTGTACGCAGCAGTGCTCCAGGACGGCAGTGAAGTCGTTGTCAAAATCCAACGTCCGGGAATCCGCCACATTATCGAGGTTGACCTGGAAATCCTGCACGACATTGCCCACTTGGCCCAAGAACGCACCAGCCTGGGAAAGTTCTACGACCTGGTGGAAATTGCGGAGGATTTTGCCTTTACGCTCAGACGGGAACTCAATTACATCCAAGAAGGACGCAATGCGGACCGGCTCCGTCAGAATATGGCCCCGATAAAGGGTGTATATGTACCCCGCGTGTTCTGGGATTACACCACAGAGCACGTCATTGTCCTGGAACGCTTGCGCGGTATCAAAATCGACGATGTGCAAGCCCTCCAGGCCGCAGGCCGGGATACAAGGCAAATCATCCTGAACGCGGCCGAAATGATCGTCAAACAAGCCCTGGTGGATGGCTTCTTCCACGCAGACCCACATCCTGGAAATTTCTATGTGCTGGAGGAAAACGTCATCGGCATCATGGACTTCGGTATGGTGGGCTATTTGAGTGAGCGGGTCCGCACAGATTTGATTCGGCTCTTCATTGTCTCCGTGCTCATGGATTCCGAAGGCATTGTCGACCAACTCATTCGGATGAGCGTGACCCATGGTCCCATCAACCGCGAGCGATTGCGCCGAGACGTGGAACGGATACTCACCCATTACTACGGAATGCCCCTCAAATACATTAGCGCCCGTGAGGTCATCAACGATCTGCTGCCCATTATGTACCGCCACCACCTCAGCCTGCCCCCAGACCTGTGGCTACTGGGGAAAACACTGGCCATGTGGGAAGGGTTAGCATATGTCCTTTACCCGGACTTCGACTTCTTCGCGGTGGCAGATCCTTATGTGCGCCGTTTCCTGCGGGAACAGCGCACACTGCGCGCCCTCTCGCGGCAAGCCGGCACTGTAATTACCCAATGGACATCCCTTATTGTGGACCTCCCCCGGGTGCTCCGTCCGCTCCTACTTCAACTAGAACAGGAAACCTGGACCCTTCCCGTCAAACAGGAAGTTGATTCGCGCTACTACACGGCGCTGGACCGATTTGGCCGGAGGTTGGCCTTAAGTCTTTTGGTGGCAGCCCTCCTGGTGGGATTCGGGTTCCTTTTGCCCCACCTGGATCTTTCCTGGCCTTGGAATACCACCACCTGGCTTATCATTCCCGGCTTTGTGGGATTGCTAGTACTCAGCCTCTGGTGGTTTTGGAACGTTTTCCGGTCACCGTGAACCTGCCTCCACCACCCGAATGGGAATATCCAGCGTCGGGGCCCCTTTCTGGCTAAACCAGGCGATGTGCTCCCGCACCAGGTCGAACTGTAGTGTATAGTTCCCCATCTGCGCCGGCGTGTACACGTACGCGTGCACACACCGCTTCTGCTGAGGATACACAGTGGTCAGAAACGGTGTCCGTTCCCCATCCAACACAATCATGTGGCCAGCAGCATCCAACCAGTGGTAACTCAACATGGTGGGATGCCAGTCAATAGAACGCCACCCCTGAGAACCCACATTCTGCAAACACACCCGCACTCGATACACTTCCCCCGCCTCCATTACTGGAGGAACCTCATAGTGGAGCCAGCGCACCCGATAAAAGGCCTCATCATATGCCACCCGCAGTGCATGAATCTTGGCCTCATCATGGGGGTAACCGCGGGCCAGGAGGAGAACACCATTATCCCACATCTTCAACCCGAACTCGGGTTTTGCAATGAGCGCGTCTACGCTTTCGTAGAAAGCGTAAAAATCCAAAGGAGCGTGTTCCGCGGAAAAATCCAGGTCCAACAAAATCTCATCGGCTACAGTGTCTCCGGATGGATACAGGTAAAGATAGCGACGATGGGCCACGTGGGGCAATAAGTTGCTCTGGGCGCTCAAGGGAACGTTCTGATCCACCTGTTGAAGAACACGTCGAATCGCCGCGTGGTGAGGGCTCCAATTCCAAAACCGGTTCAGACGAAATTCTCGCCCCAGGGGGAAAGGACTGAAGTAAAAAGCCACAGTTACCGCACTCATCAACACGTACAGGGCCAGTCCCACACTCCACAACCGCCGGTCCGGAGGACGATGGTAACTGATAATCCCATAAAGCCTCCGAATACCGTACGCGGTCGCGACAAAGAGGAACGGCAATACCGGGGCAAAATAGTGAGCGCGAACAGTTCCCTGCCACGCGGAATCGGCTAACAGGTTAAGAAACACAACGGGTAATGCGGGCAAAAACCACGCAGGACCAAACAAAGGAACCCACCCCAACGGTGCCAACAAGTCAAAAGCGGTCTGCACCTTTTCCCGTTCTAACAAAAGACGTACAAGGTCTAATGGATGAGTGAGCAACCCCACCATCATCTCCAGGGGTGTCCGACCATAACGCCCGAACCGCTGGCTTAGTAAGTGCACAGGATCAGGGCCATAGTGCGCTTCGGCCCACGGAACAACCACCAGAAAGTCAAACAAGAACCAGCCCACCCCTAAAACTCCGGTCACCAGGGCCAGACGCCACCGTTTCTGCCAGACCAGTAACACGGTCCATCCCATGAGCACAAACGCGGCATCCACCCGACACATCAAAGATCCTACCAAAGCGAGGATGTATAACTTATCCTGCTTCGTATGCAGTCCGTACAAAGCCCAGGCCAGGAAGAAGGGCATCAGCGCGGAAGGGTGGAAATCCGCCATGGCTACGTAATGAAGGGGGAGATACGCTAGATAAGCACCGGTCAATAACAGAGCAGCCCGTCGTGAACGCAAAATAATGTACAGTGTGTGGAATAACGGCCAGGCACTGAGTCCCAAAGCCAGTGTTTGAAGTGCCAGCAACAGGAGCGGAGAGGCCCATATGCGATATAAAGGCGCGATGAACAGGAAAATGACCTCCAGTTTTCCGGTAACCAGCCGATTGGATAGAGGTGGGGCCGGGTGATACTCCTCAAACAAGGGGGTATACTCCCAAAAACGTCCATGGGCTGTGTTCCACGCTGTTTGAGCCATGGTGCCCAAATCCAACGCGTGGCTGTTGAAACTCAAATGTCGGGCAAAGGCTAATCCTCCAAAGGTGAGGAGAAACACTCCGATTATCGTCCACAGGGACGCGGGATGCCGACGCCGCAACACACTTCCGGGAGGAATCAGCGGCGTCAGTTGGGAGGCTAACAAAAACGCGATGGGAAGGACCAGTGTGTACGTCCACACCGCGCTACCAGGATTTGTGCCTAACGGATGCCACACATACCGCAAAGCATTCCACGGCGTTAAGAAAAGAACAGCATACGGAATAGTCTGTTGCCACGCGGCGCGAAACGGAGGATCGCCCTGAGCTATGCGCACAAGCACGCTGGCCCCCCAGAGTACAATACCCAAGGGAACGATGAGCATTAAGTAGTACAAGAGTCGGGCTCGGAAGTACTTGTACACGTACATACCGGCCCACCATCGACTCAACCAGGAAGGATAGTCCCTATCCCACAGGGCAACGGCTAATGCCGCGCTGCCCAACACCACAATCAGGAGGAAAGCAACCGTATACCACCGCTCGCGCGTTTCCATAGAATCACCCAACCCTCCCGTCCAGGCTGGTAGCCCCTATAAACTTCACTGTAACCGCACATCCCTAAGGGTTCGGTGGGTCGCGAACAAGAAAAATTGAAGTTCGACACATTTTCAACGCCGCAAAATGTGCCGAACTTCTCTATATTCCAGAATTTAACGTCCACACCCCCAACAGCGAAAAGGTGAGGATCATCCGGATATCAGGCCGGTTTCCTTGCCCACCTTGTAGAACACCTCCAGGACCCGATCCAGTTGCTCGTCCGTGTGAGTTGCCATATATGAAGTGCGCAGCAGGGATTTATTCGGCGGCACGCCCGGCGGCAGCACTGGATTCACGAACACGCCTTCATCAAACAAGTACTTCCACACGTACACCGTCAACATATCATTGCCAATGATGATGGGAATAATGGGCGTTTCGCTGTTGCCCGTGTTATATCCCATGTTGGTGAGTTCTCGCTTCATGCGCCGCGCGATTTGCATTAATCGCTCCCGCCGCTCAGGTTCTTCTTTCATTATTTGCAGGGCAGCCCGCGCCGCGGCCACATTTGCCGGAGGAATGCTGGCACTGAAAATCATGGACCGGGCAAAGTGCTGAATGTAATGGATGACGTCATAATCGCCTGCAATAAATCCCCCCAGTGAAGCGAAGGATTTGCTAAAGGTGCTCATTATCAAATCCACTTCGTCTGTTAGCCCAAAATGGGCTGCTGTGCCATTCCCCTGGGGCCCTAACACACCAATACTGTGGGCATCATCCACCATCAAACGCGCACCGTATTTTTTGCAAATTTTCACCAACTCGGGCAAGGGAGCAATATCCCCTCCCATGCTGTACACCCCATCCACCACCACTAAACGGCCATGATTGGGATCGGTCTGTTGCAAGACCCGCTCCAAATCAGCCATATCGTTATGCTTAAAGCGCTTAATGCGCCCCTGGGAGAGAACCGCGCCGTCCACAATGCTTGCGTGGTCATCTCGGTCCAAAATAACTGTGTCGTGACGCCCTACCAGGGCCTGGATGGTACCCAGGTTCGTCTGATATCCTGTACTGAAGACCAGAGCCGCTTCTTTTCCGACAAAGTCGGCCAACTCCTCTTCCAACTCGTGGTGAAGCCGAAGCGTCCCGTTCAGGAAACGAGAACCCGTGTTCGACGTTCCGTATTTACGAATAGCTTCAATGGCTGCTTCACGCACCTTTGGATGAGTGGTCAAGCCCAGATAATTGTTGGACCCACACATGATAAGTCGATGGCCCTTGTAAGTAACCTCTGTGCCCTCATTTTCGTCCAACGGCAGGAAGTAGGGGTAATACCCCTTTTCCATAGCTTCTTTTGCTTCGGTGAACTCGTGTACTTTAGCAAAAATGTCCACACCGGGCCATTGTTGCTCACTCATGGATCTACCCTCCCTTATAATGCCTGCATACACATGACGATAATGGATTAATTAACAATGAATGATGTCTCTCTTAGTGCCACATAACCTGTTCGTGACATTTAAAGCCCTTACCGCAAAGCATCCAACACTGTGGGCAAGCGGGGAATGAGATCACCCGCTACAACCCCGGCCTCACCAATATCCGTACGAGCAAACTCTCCAGCCAAACCGTGCAAGAACCCGCCACACACAGCAGCATCAAAAGGCTCCAAACCTTGCGCCAATAACCCCACAATAGTCCCTGCCAGCACATCCCCACTACCCGCGGTAGCCAGGGCCGGATTCGCAAAGGGCAGCACGGCCAGACGGCCATCCGGGGCAGCGATCACTGTGTGCGCACCTTTGAGAAGCACAATCTGGCCCCATTCCTGCGCTTTCTCGCGCGCCAATTGCCAACGCTGGGCCTGCACCTCCTTTGTCGTTAATCCGCAAAGACGGGCCATTTCTCCCGGGTGAGGGGTCAGAATGCTGTTGCGGGGTAGGTAATTATACCATCCCTCGATTTTTGCCAATGCATTTAACGCGTCCGCGTCCACAACCAGGGGAGGCAACGAGACGGAATCACCTGCTGAACTGCCCTCCTCACTGTCTGAAGGGACAAACCCCAAGGCTCCTTTACGCGCGTTCCAGGCCCCCGGAACCAGCAGTTTGGCTACAAAGGCCACCGTGGATTCCTCCTGGGTTAATCCCGGACCTACTAGAAGGGCATCGTAATTTTGGGCGTATTCAGGTACGATGTGTGCAGCATCCTCAGCGATAACGCCCATGTCGTGTGGCAGGATCACCCAGGTGGTCTCGTGGAGATGGGCAGCCAGCGCATCGTGCAGGGAGCCGGGAACGGCTAAGGTCACCAGACCAGTGCCCACGTGAGTGGCAGCAGAACCGGCTAACCAGGCAGCACCCGTGTAATTCACGGATCCAGCAACAATAAGCGCCTTGCCAAACGTGCCCTTATGAGCATCCGGCGGGCGGCGAGGGAGTCGGTCGGCCACCCAATCTGCTGTAATCAGTTCGGGTAACGTGGGATCGTCTGGCTGCTCAATACCAATATCCGCGATGATTAATTCGCCGCACGCGGCCGCCCCAGGGAACAATAACTGTCCCACTTTAGGTGACGCGAACGTGACCGTCATATCCGCGTGAAGTGCGTGAGGGTCAATGGCCCCGGTATCGTTGTTTAACCCGCTGGGACAATCCAGGGCCACAATTGCAATAGGCTCTCCGGCCGGAGCAGTGCGCACGTGGGGATCCAGCAAACGAGGCCGATCTGGACGACGACGTTCCTCAACATGGGCTTTCACCACATCCAGCAGGTCAGATAAGGGCGAACGGATGGGCCGATTAGCACCAGTGCCCAGCAATGCGTCAATAATGACATCTGTATCCGCGAGCACGGTCCGCAATACCTCGAAGTTCGGATCATCCGCCTGGTGTAACACCCGAACCTTGGCGTCTCGAATGAGGTCAGGATCTGCCTCGCGGCGTTTCCACAGGTACACGGTGACCTGGGCTCCCGCTTCAGCCAGGTACCGAGAGGCGACCAACCCATCACCGCCGTTGTTTCCCGGCCCCACCAAGGTCAAAACCCGCATCCCTTCCCCGTACCACCGTTCTAAAATTGCCATAGCCACACTACGCCCGGCCTCCTCCATCATTGCCCGGTAAGAATGGCCGCGCGCGTCTGTTTCCGCTTCCATTTGGCGCATCTTGTCAACGGTCACTATCTTGACCATGGAGACCCCCCTGTATCACTCAGGAATTGAGCGACCCACTCTCCTCTGAACGGTACAACGACCGGGACACAAGATAATCCGCGGTCCAAAGAGCCCATACCAAAAATCCTAACAATACCACCAGGTACGCCAGACGCATAGCCGTGGAGGGAGAGGAACCAATCGGGTCAATGGGATGACGAATAACCCCTGTTCGCCATACCAATAAAAGTGTCAGCACTCCCATAACTACAGAAGCCCCAGCCTTTAACCAACGTTCCCCCAACCACTGGGAAACCCCAAACACAATTATCGCCACCACGACAATCTGCACAACCATGCGGGTTCTGGGTTCATCCCAGGCAATGGGCATCCCCCACGTCACATAGGAAGGGTAAAAACTCACCACAAATCCCAAAACCCACGCGGCCAAAGCCGTCCACTGAAGGGCGTCCACCCAGGCCCATAACACAGGCCGATCCTGGAATAACACCCATATCCCTATGGCTGCCCCCAGGATGAAAAGTAAAATACCAGTCCGAATAAGGGCACCATGAATGTAAATTGGAATAAGAAGCCGTCCGAGATGACGTTCAGGCGGCATGAATCCAAACGTCACTACAAGGATAACCGCGATAACCCAGGGAATCCACCGATGTTTGCTCATTCCACATCCCTCCATTCACTTGCATTATACCACCTTCATCCCCGGCACCGGATTTCCACCACCCGATCCCGCCCTCCCCAATCCTGGTGAACACGCACCGCCGCGTTGGGAAACGCGGACCGCGCCAAATTAGCCACGGCCTCTCCCTGACGATACCCAATCTCCAACAGCAATGTGGCGTCCGAAGCCACCCGCGAAGGAGCCATATCCAGCAATCGCCGCAGGAGTTCCAACCCGTCCTCTCCGGCCCAGAGGGCAATCTCAGGCTCATAAGCCTGCACCTCCGGAGCCACTGCATCACGCTCTGACCGTCCCACGTAAGGGAGATTCGCCACGACTAAATGGAAGGGCCCCACGAGCGGGGTAAGCAAATCCCCCTGCACAAGCATAACCCGGTCAGGTGCCCACCGGTTCACATTGATTCTCGCTACCCGCAAGGCCGCAGCACTCACATCCGTCGCGACAACGGACACATGACCGTGTACAGCAAGCGCGAGAGCAATAGCCCCACTCCCCGTTCCCACATCCACAATGTGCGCATTCCCTTTCCGTGTGGACAAATCCTGTAAGGCCAATTCAACCAGAACTTCTGTTTCCGCCCGCGGGATAAGCACATCACGGGTAACCGCGATCTTCAATCCATAAAACCACGTGTAACCCAAAATGTAGGCTAAAGGCTCCCCACGAGCCCGACGAGTAATCCAGGTTCGGTAGCGTTCAACCACCGAGGGCGGAACCGCATCCTCCGCGTGCGCGAAGAGAAAGGACCGCGATTTGCCCAACGCCTCGGCAAGGAGCACCTCCGCATCGATCCGAGCCTGTTCGTCACCCGCATCCCGAAGGCGACGCGTTCCCTCCCACAAAAGGGTGCGAACTGTATGGACCATATTCCCCCTTCAGGGCCTCGACCGAACTCCTCCCCGCACGAATTCGAACGCCCTCACCGACGCCATGAAATCAGACGCTGCATCGCTTCCTCAACCCGATGCGTGGGAACCCCCAGCGAAATGCGCACGTACATGCGTCCTTCCTTACCGTACATGCTCCCTGGTGCGAAGGAGACACCGATTTCATTCAAAACCCGCTCAGCGAATTCATCTCCAGTCATGCCATTGGGTACCCGTGCCCACACGTACAAGGACCCCAAAGGCCGCCGGGCACTCAGGCCTACCTGGGCCAGAGCATCTAGAATAATGTCCCGACGCCGCGCGTACTCCCTATTACGTTCCTCAATCCACACCTGCCCGACCTCGCGCAAGGCCACGGCCCCACCGTGTTGCAGGGGCAAGAAAATGCCCGTATCCACGTTGCTTTTCATGCGGAGCAAGGCCGCTATGGCTTCAGCATTTCCCAGGGCCACACCGATCCGCCACCCGGCCATATTGTACGACTTGGATAACGAGTTGAACTCAACAGCGACCTCCTTAGAGCCTTCTACTTGCAAAATGCTGGGGGCTTGATACCCATCGAATGTCACATCCGTGTACGGGGCATCATGGCAAATGAGGATGTTCCATTGACGGGCAAACTCTACGGCCTGACGGAAGAAATCCAAAGAAGCAGTAGCGCCGGTGGGGTTGTTGGGATAATTCAGCCACAAAATCTTTGCCCGACGCCGGATGTCCTCGGGAATGGATTCCAGGTCCGGCAGGAAATCGTTCTCATCTCGCAAGGGCATGGGGTAAATCTCCCCCCCTGCTAAAAGCGTTGCCGTCCGGTATGTCGGATACCCAGGATCCGGGATAAGGACCACATCCCCGGGGTTAACGTAGGTCAGGGTAATGTGGTGAAGGCCTTCCTTGGACCCAATTAAGGGCAGAACCTCAGATTCGGGATCCAAAGAAACACCAAAACGGCGCTGATAATATTCTGCAAACGCGGCCTTCAACTCCGGACTGCCCCGATAGCCGGGATAACGGTGTACATCCGGCCGGGCCGCATACGCGCGCATTGCCTCTATTACGATATCAGGTGGAGGCATGTCGGGCGCGCCAATGTCCATGCGGATGACATCCACACCTTGTGCTTGTAATTCGCGCACTTTTTGAGCCAGGATGACGAAAGGATACGGGGGAACCCTTTGCAATCGTTCGGATATAGGGAACATGGGGAATCCTCCTCCACACCCGATTTGGCCGGATTATATACTTAGCATCCTCCAAAAAGCCAAAAATAATAACCGGATAGCACTGTCATAAACTTGCATCCCCTCGCCAGCCTCCCTATAATGGGCAGGGTTTAAAATCTGAACTTCGGAGAGGATCCGGAGTTTCTGTCAATCTCTTGGAATCCAAACACAGACAGGGAGAACGAAGTTTATGGACATCCTCAAGTACAGTATTGACCTTTTCTTACACCTGGACAAGCACCTGCACGAGATTATCAGCCAATACGGCATGTGGACGTACGGGATTCTCTTTTTCATCATTTTCATAGAAACCGGCCTTGTGGTAACACCTTTCTTGCCGGGGGATTCACTGCTCTTTGCTGCGGGGACGTTTGCAGCGCTGGGGTCGTTGAATGTGTACATTCTCTTCGTGCTTCTGGCCTCAGCAGCAATCCTCGGGGACACAGCCAATTATTGGATCGGGCATTTTATTGGTGAACGGGCATATACCGGGGAGATCCGGTGGATTAAACAAGAATACCTTCACCGAACCCACGAGTTCTTTGAAAAACACGGGGGAAAGACTATCTTCTTGGCCCGTTTTGTCCCTATTGTCAGAACATTTGCCCCCTTTGTAGCCGGCGTCGGTCGGATGTCCTATGGGTACTTCATTAGTTTTAACGTGTTTGGCGGCATCACGTGGGTGGGTCTTATGCTCCTGGCCGGCTATTTCTTCGGCAATATCCCAGTTGTCAAGCACAATTTCTCGCTGGCCATCTTGGGAATTATTGCCGTTTCCTTGATCCCGGTCGCTTGGGAAACCTGGAAGAACTACCGAGCCAAGCGAACAGTCCTCACCACTGAGTGAGAAAAGCGGAGAATAGATATGAACAAGTGCGACATCGGCCTTATCGGTTTGGCGGTGATGGGCCAAAATCTGGTCCTTAACATGGAAGATCACGGGTACTGTGTGGCCGTCTTTAATCGCACGGCTTCACGTACCCAGGAATTTATGGAGAAACGAGCACAGGGACGCCGAATTGTCGCCACCTACGATTTGAAAGATCTGGTCGCTGCTTTGGAAAAACCTCGCATTGTGATGCTGATGGTAAAGGCCGGCTGGCCGGTAGACGCGTTTATTGAGAAACTGGCCCCACTCCTGGAACCAGGCGACATCATTATCGATGGTGGAAACTCCTTCTTTAAGGATACAGAACGACGCTCCAAAGAACTAGCAGAAAAGGGCATTCACTTCCTGGGTGTGGGTATCTCCGGCGGCGAATGGGGGGCTCGTCACGGTCCCAGCATTATGCCCGGCGGGCCCAAAGAGGCCTACGAGCGAGTGCGTCCTATCTTCGAGGCTATCGCCGCGAAGGTGGATGGTGAACCCTGCGTCACCTATCTGGGCCCCCGCGGCGCGGGCCATTATGTGAAGATGGTCCATAACGGCATTGAATACGGCGATATGGAACTCATTGCCGAGGTATACGACATCTTGCACCGAGGATATGGGGTGGACAACGACCAATTACACGAAATCTTTGCCCGATGGAACCAAGGTGTCCTCTCCTCTTACCTCATCGAAATCACAGCCAATATCTTTAAGAAGAAGGACGACCTAACCGGTAAGCACTTAGTCGATGTCATCCTGGATGTGGCCGAACAAAAGGGCACAGGACGCTGGACCAGCGAACAAGCCCTGGAGTTAAACGTTCCTACCCCCACTATTAACGCAGCAGTGGAAGCCCGCATTATCTCCATGTACAAGGAAGAACGAGTGCGCGCGTCTTCCCTGCTTAATGGACCCCAAGACGCGTATTACGCGGACCAGGGCATCGTGGATAAACTCGGTGATGCACTTTACGCGGCTAAAATCGCCTCCTACGCGCAAGGATTTGCTCTGTTGCGCAAGGCAAGCCAGACATATGAATACAACCTAAACTATGGGGAAATTGCCCGCATATGGCGTGGGGGCTGCATTATTCGAGCCCGTTTTCTGGACGATATCCGCGCGGCCTTTGCAGAAAATCCGGACTTACCCAATCTGATGATCGCCCCCTTCTTCCGCCAAGCACTTAACGAACGGCATATGGCTCTCCGTTTCGCGGTAAGCATTGGTGCATCTCTGGGTATTCCTACCCCAGGGCTGAGCGCTTCCCTGGCTTATTACGACGCGTACCGAAGCGAACGGCTGCCCGCGAACCTGATTCAGGCACAACGGGATTACTTTGGCGCACATACGTACAAACGCGTGGATATGGAAGGCACTTTCCACACGGAGTGGGAAGAGGAATAGACAAGAATACCTCTCGGGTGGGGAATGCTCTCCCCGCCCGAGAGGCTTACCCCTCGGAGAGAAAGTCCCATGACTCAGAGCAAGTCCCTCTCGCTCATCGAAGCCATCTCCATGGCCGTGGGTACTATGATCGGGGCCAGTATTTTCTCCATCTTCGGTGTAGGTGCCCAAATCGCCGGGCGAAATCTGCCCCTGGCCTTTGTCCTGTCCGGTATCTTTGCCCTCCTAGTGGCGTACTCCTACGCCACACTGGGGTCGAAAATTGTGTCCAACGCAGGGCCCATAGCCTTTATCTACCGAGGCATTGGGGATAACGTGATCACAGGGGCTTTGGGCATTCTCATGTGGATGAGTTATGTGGTATCCATTGCCATGTTCGCTAAAGGGTTTGCCGGTTATTTCCTCCCCTTGATACATGTCACTTCTTCGCCGTGGACCGTGGGCGCGGTGGAGGCCGGTGTTATCGCCATATTCACTGCGCTCAACTTCTTCGGAAGTAAGGCCGTGGGCCGGGCAGAGTTTTACATTGTCGTCGGCAAGTTGACCGTGTTGGGCATTTTCATTGTGGCAGGTTTTATGACCATTCAGGTGGGACGATGTATTCCTTCCTTTGATATACCTCACCTGCGGGGAACATTGAACGCGGCTATTATCTTCTTCCTCTCTTATATGGGCTTTGGTCTGGTCACTAATGCCTCAGAAAATATGAAGGATCCGGAAAAGAACGTACCGCGAGCCATCTACGCAAGTATTGGTATTGTAATGTTTATCTACGTATCCGTAGCCCTGGTGGCAATTGGAAATCTTTCTCTGGACGAACTTATTCAGGCCAAAGATAATGCCCTGGCCATTGCAGCCAAACCGTTTCTTGGCTCCCTGGGATTTGTGCTCCTCTCGGTAGGCGCTCTGTTTTCTATCTCGTCCGCGTTGAACGCCACTCTTTACGGCGGTGCGAACATCGCCTATTCCCTGGCAAAAGAAGGCACTCTGCCCAAGATTTTCGAGCGCAAGGTGTGGTTTGGTTCCGTGGAAGGACTCTATCTTACCGCGGGGTTGAGTCTCCTTTTTGTAATCCTCTTCAATATCGGAGCCATCGCCAGCATTATCAGCACAATTTACACGGTCATCTACATCTTCGTCCTCTATTCCCACTACCGCATTGCCCCCCAATACGGCGGTAATAGGACTCTGGTCCTCTTCAACACAGGCGTTCTTCTTCTCGTTTTCCTGGCCCTGTTACTCTACCAATGGCAGACCCAACGGGGCGCGTTCTACGGATCCCTGGTAACACTGGCCGGATCTGTGGCAGTGGAATATGTGTACCGCCACGCGGCAAAACGCGTGTACCACCTACCCCACTGAATCTCTACGAAGAGGAGCCACATACACTATGGCTCACGCACCGCCGATTCCGTTGGGACGCTCCGTCTGGGACGGCTTATAATCTAAACGGTCTCTTTGGATAATTGGGGAAGTGTAAACCAAAACGTCGTGCCCTGGCCGACTTGACTCTCTACCCCCATGCGCCCACCATGCGCTTCGACTAGTGCACGCGCGATGGCAAGTCCCAAACCACTACCACCCGTTGTGCGGGCACGAGAACGATCCGCTCGCCAGAAGCGGTCAAACACGTGAGGCAGCGCCTCGGGAGGAATACCCTCCCCGGTATCGCTCACTTCTACCCGCACAACACGAGGTTGGTCCTGCGGTACATACGCGCGCAGAGTAATACGCCCACCCTGTGGCGTGTGTCGAAGCGCGTTGCTGAGCAAATTCCTCAACACCTGGGCCAAACGATCCGGATCCCCGACCACAGGAGGAAGGTCTGGATCCACATCTTGAGCCAATGTCACGCCCTCGGCTGCAGCCAAGGATTCGAACACGGACGCAGTGTTCCGCAAGAGAGCAGAGAGGTCCACAGGTTCTCGGCGGAGAGGAAGCCGTCCCATGTCAACCAGAGCCAAATCCCGTAGATCCTCAACCAGACGACTTAGCAAGCGCGTCTCGTCATACAACGCGGCCACTTCTTCCTGGGAAAGGGGATACACACCATCCAACATGGCCCGCAGGTTTGCTTGTAAGACGCTCAACGGCGTACGCAGTTCATGGGCAATGTCCGCAAGCATTTGACGCTCAGTCTCCTCTGCCTGCTTTAAGCGACGCGCCATCTCGTTAAACGCACGAGCGACTTCGGCAATTTCCTCAGGCCCCTCTTCCGGCACTCGACGGTCAAAATCCCCATGACCAATGGCCCGGGCAGCGGCCACCAATCGCTGCAAAGGGGCCGTAGCCGTCCGGCTAATAACAATGGCCACCACCGTCCCAACAAGGACCGCGAGGATGCCGGTGAAAAGCAATGTACGCTGCACATTTGTGAGGAACGCCCGCGCGTGTTCGGGTAACCGATTATCCTGCATTCCCGGAGGAATAAAGATGAGGTACCCAACAACCTGGCCATCCACTTGAATTGGTACTGCCTCCCGTAGGGTACGCGCGTCAATGCGCGTACCCGATGGGACATCCGCCGACCCTACCACGACCTGCCCTTCTGCATCTGCTAAGATGACCCGAGGAGGATGCCCACGCCCCCCGTGACGCCCTACTGTGTTGGGGAGCACTGCGGCCACTCCGTCCCATGAACCGTGTTCTTGGTAGTACTCGGCCAGGGTGCGTGCCAGAGCAGGTCGCTCTTCGGCCATACTACGAGCCAAATATCCCCGAAACGCGGTGTTCGTGGAGTGCGCACTCCACACCGCAACCAACGCGATGAGCAGGATAATCGTCGCAGTGAACGATAAAGCAATACGCACCCAGAGCCGATTCATGGATTTTTCCTCATTCGGTACCCTACGCCGTACACCGTTTCAATGTATGTGGGGTTCTTTGGATCAGGCTCAATTTTTCGACGCAAGTTCTTGATATGACTGTCAATGGTCCGCTCCATGCCTTCATACGCGTACCCCAACGCTTTCTCGATAAGTTCCAATCGGGTGAACGCGTGACCAGGATTCTGCATGAACGCTTCCAGAAGGGTGAACTCGGTCGGGGTAAGATCCACAGGTTCTCCCCGTACTGTCACTTCGCGAGTATCCAAGTCCATACGAATGTCCCCCACTTCCAAAACCTTGGGGCGGGGAACCGCCTCCCCCCGAGCCCGACGAAGGACGGCCCGCACGCGCGCTACAACTTCGCGCGGGTTAAAGGGTTTGGTAACATAGTCATCTGCGCCTAACTCCAGGCCCACAATTTTATCCGTGTCCTCAACGCGCGCGGTGAGCATAATAATAGGAATGGAGGCCAGGGTGGGATCAGATCGCATAATGCGAGTGATGTCCCAACCATCCCGCTTGGGAAGCATCAAATCCAGAACCACTAAATCCGGTTTTTCACTGCGGATGATGTGCAAGGCCATTTCCCCATCGTAAGCCGTCAAAACCCGAAAGCCTTCCTGTTCTAAATAGGCTTTGAGAACGCGTACAATTTGCTTATCATCATCCACTACTAAGATTCGCTTGCTCATAACCACGCCCTCCCCCGCCCGAGTGACAACTAAAAGCCTCCGCAAAGTTCCCCATCATCCCATCTCTTCCCCTCAGTAGGCCCTCTCTTATGTCCCGAATTCTACAATAATCTCGTCAAAATCAATAGAAATCCTCCGATGCTCAGGAGAAACGGAAAGAGACAGCCCATGCACCCCCAACGTCGCCAGGGGCCCCTGCCCCAGAAGAACGGCCGAGGCCGAAACACCGGGCCGTACGGCCCACGTCCCCAACCACGTCGTCCTCGCATTAAGCACCTCCCTGCCTGAGTGTTGTTTACCTCCACTGGCAGGATAGCAAAAGAGTGTGAATAGGCTGCGCACGAATTGTGGAGAAATGATGGAGACCAGAGCCCAGCATCCAGGCTTGTTTGGTCCCGTTAGCCTCTTCCGTATATACTTACAAAAACCGATTTCAGTTTCGCGAATACCCGCTGAAATCAGGGCCTTCAACCAAATTCCCAACACAAAAGGGGCACAAGTGAGGGTTCTCATTACAGGCGTAGCCGGGTTTGCGGGCAGTCACCTGGCCGATTACCTGGTCACACACACGGATTACGAGGTCTGGGGTGTGGTGCGCCGCACCCGGTGGCGCGTGGCCCACCTTCAAGGCCGAATTCACCTGGTCACATGTGATTTAACAAATCAGGTGGCAACATCCCGTATGATCGACGATATCCGACCGGACCTGGTCTTTCATCTGGCCGCGGACGCGCGTGTGGGAGCCTCCTGGCACCATCCCTGGCAGACGTATGAAGCGAATTTGCGGGCCCAACTCTCTTTGCTGGAGGCCCTGGTTACCACCAAACAACGGGCCAAGGTTCTCATTGTGGGCTCCAACGAAGCGTATGGCAAACCTGTGCGTTTGCCCGTGGATGAAACGCATCCATTTCAACCAGTGACTCCATACGGGGTCTCCAAAGCCGCTCAGGACTTAATGGGACTGCAGTACAATCTGGCCTTTGACTTACCCGTGGTGCGAGTACGTCCTTTTAACCACATTGGCCCTCGGCAGAGTCAAGGATTCGTGTGCGCGGACTTTGCTAGTCAGGTGGCCCGCATCGAGGCGGGCTTGCAAGAGCCGGTCATCCGAGTGGGCAATCTAAGCGCACGACGAGATTTCACAGATGTGCGAGATGTAGCTCGAGCCTATTACCTGGCCGTTACTCAAGGCCACGTCGGAGAGGCTTATAACGTGGGCCGGGGAGAATCGCACGCTATTCAAGAAATTCTCGACATCCTCCTCCAGGCTAGCCGAGTGCCTATTCGGGTGGAGGTGGATCCGAAACGCCTCCGACCGAGTGACGTGCCTGAAGTACGTTGTGACGCGGGGAAGTTGCGTTCCCACACCGGTTGGGAACCCGTTATTCCCTTTGAGACGTCTGTATTAGATACACTGGAAGATTGGCGACAACGGGTGCAGGCAGGAGAGTAGATACCAACAAGGACCGCGGGGGAAAGAAGTCGATGTGTACACAAAATTCGACGTTACAACTGGAATACGTAAGCCGCATGTAAGGAGGCGTAGGCGATGCCACGAGCGTTAATTACCGGAGTGACAGGTCAAGACGGGTCGTATTTGGCCGAATTTTTACTGGAAAAAGGGTATGAGGTCATTGGCATGGTGCGCCGGACCAGCACCGTCAACTTTGACCGAATTTACCACTATCAGGATAAAATCACCATTGTGCAGGGAGACCTACTAGACCAAACCTCACTCATGGCCATCATTGAGGAATACCAACCGGATGAAGTGTACAACCTGGCCGCACAGTCCTTTGTGCCTACCTCATGGAAGCAACCTGTACTTACCGGTGAGTTCACAGCGCTAGGTGTTACACGCATCCTGGAAGCCATCCGCCTGGTAAAGCCCGACGCTAAGTTCTACCAGGCCAGTTCCTCGGAGATGTTTGGCAAGGTCCGCGAGGTGCCTCAGAACGAAAACACTCCCTTCTACCCGCGCAGTCCTTACGGTGTGGCAAAGGTCTACGGTCACTGGATCACCGTGAACTACCGGGAATCCTACGGACTTTTTGCAGTCTCGGGCATCCTCTTCAACCACGAGAGCCCACGACGAGGATTGGAATTCGTTACCCATAAGGTAACCCACGGTGCTGCCAAGATTAAGTTGGGACTGGCCAAGGAATTACGCCTGGGAAACCTGGAAGCAAGACGGGATTGGGGCTACGCACCTGACTATGTACAGGCCATGTGGCTAATGCTTCAACAAGACGAGCCTGAAGATTATGTTATCGCGACGGGAGAAACTCATTCCGTGCGTGAACTGTGCGAAATCGCGTTTGGATACTTGGGACTGGATTACCGAGACTTTGTAGTGCAGGATCCGCGGTTCTACCGCCCTGCAGAAGTAGACCTGTTGGTGGGCGATGCCAGTAAGGCCCACCGTAAATTGGGTTGGAAACCCACTGTTAGCTTTGAAGAACTCGTCAAACTTATGGTCGATGCAGATATGGAAAATCTGCAACGGGAAATTCGGGGAGAGAAACCCGTCAATTTCCCGGCATTCAACATACCATAAGGAATTGCTCATTTGAACCGTTAAACTGCCATCGAATATTTTTAATCCATCGAACTTACATAATGGAGGTGCCCCTGTGATACAGATTAAATTCGGTACAGACGGTTGGCGAGGCAAGATTGGTGAGGACTACACCTACGACAACGTGCGGCGTTGTGCGCAGGGATTTGCCCAATACTTGCTGGATTTCACCCTAAATCCAAAAGACATTGCCCGAGGCGTTGTCGTGGGATATGATCGACGCTTCAGTTCTGAACACTTCGCGGAGGCAGTGGCCGAAGTACTGGTGGGCAACGGCATTCCTGTGTGGCTCACTCAGACCGCTACACCTACGCCGGTTATCTCCTACAGCGTCGTTGCCAAAAACGCGTTGGGCGCGGTGAATATTACGGCTAGCCACAACCCGCCTACAGATGATGGCTTCAAGGTGCGCGATGAACACGGCGGTGCCATTAGCCCTGAAGGCCTACGGGAGATTGAAGCCCGCATCCCGGATGACATGCGGGATGTTAAACGGGTGCCTGCCACCATTGCCGAAGCGACCGGTATGCTGCGCCGTTTTGATCCCGCACCGGCATATCTCGAACATTTGAAAGATCTCATAGATGTGGAACCCATTAAGCAGGCCGGACTTAACATCTCCGTAGACCCCATGTGGGGCAATGGGGCAGGTTGGTTCGCCCGCATCCTGGAAGGAGGGAGCACACAAATTCACGAAATCCACAGCGAGCGCAATCCTATTTTCCCGGAAATGCGCCGCCCCGAACCCATTCCACCCAACGTGGATGCAGGTTTAGCCTATGCTAAACGCATCGCCGCGGATGCCCATCTCATTACCGATGGGGACGCGGACCGGGTTGGATTTGGGGATGAAAACGGACAATTCGTTGACCAGTTGCGAGTTTACGGTCTCCTGGCTCTTTACTTCCTCAAGATCCGGGGAGAACGAGGTCCCATTGTCAAAACCCTCTCCACCACGTCCATGCTGGATATCCTGGGCAAGAAGTACGGTGTGCCCGTTTATCACACGGGCGTAGGCTTTAAGTATGTAGCCCCTAAGATGCTGGAAGTGAACGCGATGCTCGGCGGAGAGGAGTCAGGCGGATACGCGTTCCGCGGCCACGTACCCGAACGCGACGGCATTCTCGCCGGACTGTACCTCCTGGATTTCATGGTTCAAACGGGTAAGAAGCCCACGGAACTCCTGCAAATGCTCTTTGAAGAAGTAGGCGCGGAGTTCTATTATAAGCGTATTGACACGCCCTTAGAAAGCCACTGGGTGAAAGAAGAGGCTCGCAAGCGGCTAGAGGCTGCTCAACCCAAAACCTTGGCCGGTTTGAAAGTCGTGGACAAGGTAACTATCGACGGGTATAAATTCGTTTTAGAGGACGGCGGCTGGCTGCTCGTGCGTTTCTCTGGCACGGAACCCCTTATCCGGGTTTACTGCGAGACAACTCACAAGGACAAGGTGGACGAGTTGCTGGAAGAGGGACGACGCCTGGCCGGCATCGCGTAATCGCGACAACAAGGAGCGCCGGAGTACAGTCCTGCACGCTCCGGCGCTCAGCCCCCCCTCTACACAAGACCTACAATGTACCGATGATGGGCCCACACAGATTTAAGGCGCCACGGCAGAGGT